>Ga0114962_10000089_pt1 | contig 70669 bp, 72 predicted proteins | sample C_130820_MF_Meta_FD_87017 | JGI IMG/M metagenome (GOLD analysis project Ga0114962, IMG submission 87017) | Freshwater microbial communities from Lake Croche, Canada to study carbon cycling - C_130820_MF_MetaG | ecosystem: Environmental > Aquatic > Freshwater > Lake | place: Lake Croche, Canada... | reverse complement strand
CAGCTTCAAAACTTAGAGTTGGATGTTGTGTTTATTCCATTAAGAAAAAATATTTTCAATATAACAAGCGAAACAATCCACAAGTATTTAGAGTGTGGGTTATTTAATATTCCTGTAATTGTTGAGGATATGTTTCCGTACAATCAAATAATCATAAACGAAAGAAATGGCTTTCTTTATAAGGGAAAAGAAAACATTATGTCGGAGCTTGATAAAATATTGGATAACTACGGGGTTGTTAAGGCAAGTGGCGTTCAGGCAAATTTAGATGTAATAAGAAGTTTTACCTACACCCCTTCAAACATTGCATTAATGTATTCTATTTATGATTAACAATAATTTTTAAAAGCAACAAAATAAACGGTTTTCCGACACTTGTACCCTTGAAAAACTCGTATCAGTTTGCGAAAACGTGGATAAGCAAGTGTGTTAGAAATAAAGGGGTAAGAGAATAATAACTTTACGGAAAAAAAATAATAAAAATAAAAATGGCAAAGAAAAAAACACCGAAGAAAGTTTCCAAAACAGAAGCTCCTATAATGCTTACCGAAGATGAAATGCAACAGATGGCAAGAGGGATAGGAATGATGATGGGACGATTATCGAGATTGATGCTTCAAGCTGGAGGGTGTGAAGTCGATTTCAAAATCAATGGAGAAAGCATTGATGATATTGAAAAACTTCAAGCGTTTGATATTAAACAAAGAATTAAACTTGCTGTAAAGGAAGAGCGGTACGAAGATGCGTCTGCGCTGAAAAAACTTTTAGAATCAAAAAAATAATGAAAGACAAAGAGATTTTAGAAGGCAATAAATTAATTGCCGAGTTTATGGGGGTTGGTGTTATGGGCGAAGGTGATGTGGATGTGGGTGATGCAATGTGTGTTGGAGAATTGGAATATCATATCTCTTGGGATTGGCTAATGCCTGTGATTAGAAAAATGAAACAGCAACCAAATTCAGCCGATGCAAGTTGGGAGTTATTTAATATGTATTTACTTCGTTGCGAAATTAAATATGTGTTTGAGGAATTGGTTACATTGGTTGAGTGGCACAACAAAAACAATAAAAAATAAAATGACAGGTGAGGAGGTTATAGAAGCAAACTTATTAATTGCACATTTTGTTATGGGCGCAAAGTGTTTGCCAATAGGTATTAGTAAAAAAGAAGAATTGAAATATTATTCCTCTTGGGATTGGCTTATGCCCGTAGTAGAAAAATATGCAGAAGCAGTTCATGGTGGTGGTTGGAACAATTCGTTTGGGTATGCAGATGTATTTACTGAACTAAGAAAATATAATACATATCACGATGGAGCGGTAGGCGACATTCAGAGAGTTTGGTATTCTTTGGTAGAGTTTATCAAAAGAAGAAACGAAGAGTTGGTTGCTCAAGGAAACGTAACCACCCCTGAATACAGAAAATTATTTAAACAATATTATGATGAGCGAAATGTAAATGAAAACGAATATATTGTCAAACATAATTTACAGAACACACTTATAAATAGCATAGAGCATCCGTTGTATTTTTCTTTTGATAGAATATGGAAAGCAAGGAGATTGATTTTGGACGAGCCTTTACTTGCAAAGGCTAAATATAAAATATGGGATAACTTGGAGTTTATAAAAAACGATACAAGGCGGTTGTCTTTCGGTTTTGTTAGCGGAGTAAAAACAAGCGATGCGGGTACAGGAGAAATTTTATATCAGTTTTACACCCTCTCTCCTCAGTGTTCCGAAAGTAATCCGTACTGCCTTGAAAAAGACATTATTCGCAGAATAATATGGGGCAATGACGAGCCACCCGAAAAAATGTAAAGATGGGAAACAATGTTCACGATATGATTTGTTATAGGTGTAATGCGAAAGCGGTTAGTTTTAAATATCCAATCCCGCTTTGTAAAAAGCATTTTAAATTTTTAGAATCCGAATTAATGTTTTGCGGAAGATTAACAAACAATAAATAATAAAAAAACAAAACAATGACACCAAAAGTTTATTTGCTTATCGAAGGAAAGCTCCAGACAATTCACAAGAACGTGAAGGAAGCGGGTCGCTATATAACTTTTGTTCGTGATACGGACAAAGCACACAAAAACCTCAAAGGTTTGTACTGTGAATTTTACGGGAAGGAAATGGCAAACGGGTTTTGTAACTGTGTTTTTAAATCAATATAATTATTTTATAAAATGAAACCATACAAAAAATCAGAAGCCAAACTTGCGAAAATAATTGGCTTAAAATCAAACACAAGAATTATTAATTGTGTTGTTGGGGCAAAGTGTTCTGGTAAAACATTTGAAACAGAAAATGTAATTAAAAAATACATTAAAAAATATCCAAAGGAAAGGATTTTGATTTTAGATTGCTGTAATGAATACAGCAATTACAAATTGATAACAACCGAACAAATTAAATGCTTTAGAAAGCCGTCACGGATTTTTGTTTCAAATTCAAATATTGCTTCTATATTACAGGAGATATACCTGTATTTCAAAGGCGGGTTGTTGGTTATGGATTCACATATAGGCACATTAAAGCCTATTGTTGAGAGCAACCTATTCGTTACACCGAGAACAAGGGACATTGATATTATTACAACTCACGAATCTCTAAATAGTGTCCCTGTTAAACTTTTGCAAAACGTTAGTGCGTTTCGTGTCCATAGGTCTATTGATAAAGAAATTAAATTAGACCGCCTTCCTTTCCCTTTAATAAAAATAGCAGTCTTGGCATCTTCTACTAAAATGGTTGAAAGCACAGGATACGAGTTTTGTTATTTTGATGCTGTAAAAGAAAAAATATTCGGAGCAGACAATGAAAGAGTTTATTATGGCGTGTGCGAATACTACGAACCGAAGATATTTGAATTGACAAAAAGCATTACTTCCTATGGCAAAAAATAACGACAAAGTAATATTCGGATTAAAGAACGCTCGTAAGGTTAAAGGGGAAACGCTCAGGGAGTCCGCAAAGGGGCTTGGCTTGAAAAACCATCAAGACTTAGCTCGAATTGAAAACGGAGAAAAGGGAGTTGATAGTGAAATGCTTTCTAAATTATCAGAATACTACGGGATAAGCCTTAATCAGCTATTGAAAGAAGAAACAAAAATAGTGCTTGGTGATATTCATTGGAATTACTCGCAAAGGTTTTAAACAAATGTAAATACAAATTAAAAAACATAAACGATAGATGGCGAATATCAAAAACAGCGACAGTGCAAAAATAAAAGCACTTATCAAAAAAGTAAAAGTCCTTTCCGAGCGTGGGGAGGGAGGGGAACGTGAAACAGCAAAAATAAAACTCAAAGAGCTGACAGACAAGTATCAGATTAAAAAACTCGATGAATCCAAAAATGTAAAAAGGGATTTCAGGTTGGTGGATTTCAATGATTGTAAAACGATAATGACACATTGTATTCTCGATACGAAACCAACAGCAAAAATAAGTGGTAACGAAAAAAAGCAAGAGTTGTATTGCACACTAACCGATGTGGAGTATATTGAGGTCTGCGAAAAGTTCAATCACTATTATCCTGAGTTTTATAAGCAGAAGGAACTTTTATTAAAGGCGTTTATCATTAAGAATGATTTAGGAATCATTGATGAAGAAAGCGTAAGCCAAAACAACCAATGCTACCATGACATACACGAACTTGCTCAGGCTACGAGGGGTGTAAGTAGAAATAGGCTAACAAAAGGAAGTGGGCAATATCTTGAAACTTTAAAATGAAAAGACCAATTAAATTCAGTGATTATGAAAAAATTAATAACGAATATGCAGAGCGGTTTAGTGCAGGTGGTGAGGTGCTTGATAGAAGTAAGCCCCCATCAATGTTCGCAAAAGGATTTGGTGCAGGATTGGTTCAGGTTGTCTAATGAAAAAAATAAAAACAAAAAATGGATGAAAAATAAATTCATATCTGCAATATCAAAAATTAACTTTCGGCTTAATTACAAAAAAGAAGGGTTGTCCCAATTCATTCCTGTGTTGTATGTGAGAAATGGAAGGGAAAAGGCTTTGTTGTTTGGTTTCGGAAAACATAATGTAGCTGTTGCGTATGGTAGAAGTGTGTCTATGCTCAGGGATAAAATAAAAATTAAGGAAGAGGCACGAATAGAAGAAAAATCAAAGGAGTTGGAAAAATTAACGCTTGAAGAATTGCTAAGTGGCGTTGATATGAATGAGGGTGGAACTATTAAACCTGAAAATCCGATTGTGTCGCCAACAGGTGTAGCTATACCACCTTTAGTTAAATCTAAAAAGCCAAAAGCTAAATCTAAAAAGCCATTAAGTTTAAGTAAAAAACAACAACTTGCAATCGGTATTAGTCTTGGTTTTGTTGGAATAGTTGCGATGGCGTACTTTATTAATAAGAGAAGAAACAAATGAAAGGAAAAAATAAATATTCAAAAGTGGTGCAAAAAACAGCTAACAGCGACCTTGAGTTCGTTAGCTATTACCACAATTCAAATTATATGAATTTTTGGTTCTCGGTTGCTTTTGATAAAAAGGGTGAGGTATGTAGCATTTCTACAATGCAGAAAATGGTATCGGATACGGGAGATTTCTACGTTAATGATATTGCAGGAAATATAACCGAGCGTGAATTTAATGAAGCACTTTTTAAAACAATGGCGTTTATGATTAAAAGGAATTATTCTATATTTGTGCATAACAATTTTATCGAAAAATAAGATGTCAACCACAATTAGAAACGGAAAATTATTCTGTACCAAATGCGGAGAGGAAAAAGATATTCCATATCCATTACCATTTCGTGAATTATCGGAAATGATGCAACAGTATCAGGAAGCGCACGAAGAGTGTTTACAAACGTGGACACAGCCCATAGCTGACCTTAACACCTCTATCGAAGAGCGAATGGAATTTTGGCTTACAAAAGGAGAGAGAGGAACAAGTTCTGAGGTTATGTTTCAGAGGTTGTCAGGTAAAGATATTGGACAAGCAAGTGTTAACACTCACCCAAGCGACTCAATGGATTTCGGAAGGTGCTATATGCTACTTGAAGCTATTCCTGAATGGAAAGCAGAGTTACATAAATTAAAAGAAATTTCCAATATGTGGAATGGGTTAGTTTGTAATTGGGATGTTTTATCTGCCATGTATGTTGAGCAGATTGACAAAAAACAAGATTGCGGAATGTATCGGTTTATGCAAAACATATTTCTCAGATATGAAAATAACTATTAGTGTAAAATGATTTCAAAACAAGAATTTCGTGATGCAATGGTTATTGTCGAAACGTACTGTGACCAAATACAAAACAACAAACAATTAAATGCTGTAAAAAAATCGGCTAACGAAATAGGGTGCATAGTTAAATTATCCGCTTACGGAAAGGAAATACAGAAGCCACATAGCAAAACAGGAACGGTGGTTGATTGGCTTGAGTGGCACTCTGATAAAGATGGACTTATTACAGTAAAATGGGACGGTGTAGCAAAACCTGACACGATGCACATAAGCCAAGTTGAACTTGTGCTAAACGAAAAAATAAATTAAAAAATGGCAGATTTACGGGAGCAGTTTTATTTTTAATGAAAAATTAAAGCCAATGAAAATTATCAAATTATTTTTATCGTTATTCGGCTATAAAGGAAAACCGAAAATAAAAAAACCACAAAGAAGATACCTTGAAGATGTTAAGGCGGGAGAGATGGTTGTAATTGAGTGGAGCAGAATAGATGGCGAAATAGGCACTCTGCTTTGCCTGAATAACGACCCTGAAACAAAAACAATATTACTTCAAGTGTGGTGGAATAATTATGAAGAGTTTGGGTGTAAGGAAAAAGAAAAACTTGTTTTGAGCTACCATGATATAAAATTAGTAAATTTCCACTTGCTTAATTCAAAACCTGAAAATAAAAAAGATGAACACAGTAAAGGTGATACCGATACTGACGATACTGACGATAACGACATTGCTACCATGCAAAAGAAACTTAACGAAGCACTTGATAAAGAAGAATACGAAAAAGCCGATGTTCTGCAAAAGAGAATTAATAATCTGCTAAATAAAAAATAATGCGTGAGAAGTTAAAGGTGTTAGACAAACAGCGTATTGTGGTGTTTGCGGAGGTTTCTTCTTTTGGCAATAAAATTCCATATCGGGGTAAGCCTATTGAAACTATTTGTTTTTGTAACGTAAAAGATAAAAAAGGAAATTTTCTCTGCGACCATATTTGGTTTAGTGTCGGTAAGCAAATGAGAAAATTGGATTTAGAAATTGGAGATAAGGTTTCGTTCACTGCAAGAGTTAAAGAATATGAAAAAGGATACAAAGGACGCAGGGAGGATGTTTATAAGCCAATTGAAACTGATTACAGGCTGACTAACCCAACAAATATTTCCAAAAGAATTTCTGAGCCACAGAAAGATGCTATTCCGTTTGAAGAACCCATTGAAAAATATTCAGGATTGTTATTCTTGGACGACATTCGTAATCCAACGGATTGTATTCAATACATGAACACGAAAATTGATTGCTCTATTTATCACAGAGAGTGGTTCGTTGTTCGTTCTTACGATGAGTTCGTGAGTTGGATAAACGATAACGGACTTCCTGAATTAATTTCATTCGATAATGATTTGGCGGACGAACATTATGTTCCTAAAGAGTTGTGGAACGATTATGATAAATCAAAAGAGCATCAGGAAGCTCAGGAATATAAAGAGAAAACGGGACTCGAATGTGCTAAATGGTTGGTTGACTATTGTATGGATAATAATAAAAATTTGCCGAAATATATTGTTCACTCACAAAACCCTGTTGGTGCTGACAATATAAATGGTTTGTTTAAATCGTATTTAAAAAATGTAGAACTGGAATAATTTTTATGGGAAACATTTTAGAAATAGGAAAAGCGCACCAAAGAAAAATAAGAGATGCTAAACAGTTTACCGATAGCGGTGGTTTGTTTGGCTATCCACAAAATCCTGATATAAAACAAGCAACATTAGGTGAGATTGATTATCAAACTGCAAAACGAATCATAGAAGAATACGAGTGGCTTGGAACAATGGGTACAACTCAGTTTCATTATGGAATTTATTTTGAAGGCGTTTGTGGTGGTGTCGTTTGTTTCGGATATTTTCAGGCAATGAATACAAATAGCGGAGGGCATCCTTACGCTCCTTACATCGGAGAGAAATATGCAGATAAAGGAATACAGCTATCAAGGGGTGCTTGTGCTTGGTGGGTACACGACATAGCGGAAGTAAATTAATTGCTCACGGACTAAGAGAAATGGCTAAAAGAGGATACAAATACGCTATTGCTTTTTCAGACCACGAAGCAGGTGAAATAGGAACTTTGTATCAGGCTACTAATTGGCACTACTTGGGTTTTTCCACAACAACTCATTGGGATATTTATAACATACAGGGAAAACTTTTTAAAAACGATAGAGATTTTTATAAGGAGTACGGCTTTGTTGGAAAAGAAAAAATGGAAAAGTTTATTTCTGACAAGCCTCATTTGGTTTTAAGAAGGCGGTTGCCTAAAGCAAGATACATAAAGCTACTTGGAACTAAAAATGAAAACAAAGAGATGATGAGGTCGCTTAAAGATAAAATACAGCCTTACCCGAAAAGAACCGCATAGCTAATTATTTAGCGTACCGAGAATATTGTATTAAATTCATTATTGGATGCAACTCAACTGCATTAGGGGCAACACCAAGCTGTCCGTGAGGAAAGTCAAAGAAACATACTCCTGTTAATTCGTAAATACCTGATTGGATTTTTTTGTTTGGTATTATATAGCTTTCAAAATCTTCCCTGACATTTTGAAATGCACTGAGGTATTTGCTGTTTTTCAATTCTTCGCATTTTGGATTTAAGATTTCTCCAACCATTGTTTTTGTTGTGTCGGATAAATCCATTAATACTAAATGATAATCGCCATCATCTTCCTTTTTGTATTCTCTTACCTTACATTTTATCGTATAGACATTGAACTCTAATCCCAATCTTTTTTTATTTTCTGTATCAGGTACGACACTTCCCCTTTTGCGTTTCGCCTCAACTGTTTGAATAAAGTTTATCAATGACTTTACATCGGACTGAATCGGTGTCCAATTTATTCGTGCGGAAGCGGTATCCTGTAATGTTTTAACGTCCCACCTTTCTGTTCCACACCCTTGTATCAGAGGACGCTTTATAAATGAACATAGTAAGAGAAAGAAAATCCCTGATGCAATCAGTAGGAATTGGTATAAAAATATTTTTTTCATTTTGGTTGAATTGAGTTTAACCTCGCAAAATTAGCAAAAATATAATTAAAAGCAAAAAAAGTGTTCTCGGCAAGAATCGAACTTGCATTTAAAGTTTAGGAAACTTCCGTTCTATCCGTTGAACTACGAAAACAAAAACTGTACCTGCGACAAGACTCGAACTTGCAACCTCTTCACAGAGGAGTAGGGCTTAAACCTACCGTGTTTCCCATTTCACCACACAGGCATATATAAAACAAAAAACCCAACCTTTTCAGATTGGGCTTCTTGCGAAAGAAAACAAATAAATCAACAAATCAATTAATTAATCAACGCAAAGCGATTCCAATCCGAATTAATCGGGTTACATAATCGCCTCAAATAAGAAAAATTAAAAGTCATAGCACAAAAGTAATATTTATTATTGAATATTGATTAATCCTGTTGAAATTATTTTTTCTCCGTTGATAATTTTAACGACACTGTTCTTTCCATCTTCGGCAAGAGCAATTTCGTATTTGAACTGCTTGTCAAGTCCGTCTATTATCTGATTAACAACATCTCTCGGAACATATCCCCAATGTGCTATTTGGAATGTTGCATTAATAGAGCCTTCGATTGCCATAGCATAATCACGTTGGTATTTATCATTGTCAAATACAGGAACAGGGATTGGTGCAGGTGCTTCGGTCTGCGGTGGTGTGTTGGCTGGTTGAGAAACAGGTGCATTGGATACTTTTCCTAATGCGTTGTCCTGAATTTGTTTATTCTGTATAAGTAAATTCATTTTTGTTTCTGCCCAAGCCTTTATAAGCGTATATGCTTTTAAATCTTTCTCCTGAATTACAGGGATAAGCTGAAACATATTCGGGCTGTTTGCGAATTGCGTAAACTCTACAAGGAATGAATTGGTTGCATCAACGATTTCCTGCGGAAGTCTTGTTACATCAATATATAGTTCCTTTACTAAGTTATGTGTTTGTGTTTGTATTTCCGAAACAGGGAATGGCGATACTTCTTTTGGGGCATCTGTTCCGTATGTTTGTTCGGATAAAGAAAGTTTTTTAGGTGCTTCTTTCTTTTTTTCTTTTGCTGGTGGAGGTGTTGCTTTCGGTGTTTCTTTTTTAACTACAATAGGTGGTGGTGGTGATGATTCTTTTTTTGTTGCAACAGGTGGTGGTGTTTTTGTGATAGCTTTCGGTGCAACTTTCGGTGCTTCCTTTTTTACTTCAACAGGTGGCGTTGGCTTTACATTAACAGCTTTCTGTTTTGGTTTTTCTTTAATAATTTGTTTTGTTTGATTTGCTTTCGCAGGGCTGTTTGTAGCCACCTGTATCTCTTTTTTTGCGGGAGATTTTTTTGCTGATTTTTTAGCCATTGGTTTTAAATTTTGATTTGTTGTTTTGAATTAATTGCTTTACAAAAATTGCGTAAAGATAAATAATTTTTTGATATGTAAATAATTATATTATTATTTGTTAATTTTTATTAACTTTGCCCAATTATTAATCAAGACTAAGAATCAAGTTATGTATCAAAAAATAGTAATTAATCTAAAATAAAAAAAATGAGTGATTTCAAAAAACAAATGAGCGGACTCGCCCACAGTAGTAACGCAAAAGGGGGGCTTTATGCCGTCCTTATAGGTATGGCGTTAGGAAATTTGATGCCCTCTATCTCGGATGGCATATATTTTCTCGCACAGGCAAAGTTGCGTGACCGCTGGAAAAGGGGCGAAATATCGGCTACTCAATATTGGAAAAAGAATGTAATTTACTATTACACAATACCTTGCACATATTGGATTTTAGTCGCTTTAGTTGTAATAAATATTAAAGGTAACGCTAATCAAAAGATGAAAATAACATTAGCTTTATTGGGCGGAGGTGTGGTCGCAGGGATTATTATGAAAGCAATTCAAAGTGATAAGAAGCAGTTGATTAAAGAAGATGACGAAAGAGATTTGTTGTTAAGGAAGCACCCAGAAGTTGTGAAAATATTGCAACAACCCGAATTTGAAAATATCGCAGGGCAACTAATTAAACCAAAAGACGAAAACAGCAGTGGCGCAGATGGTGAAATAAAATATGTAAAACTATTTCGTGAGAGAGAAGAGGAGCAGAGGGCGTTAAATAAGTAATGGCAAAGCAAGTTAAAATAGCTGGAGATATAAAAAGTTTTAAAAGTCTTATGTTGATAATACCAAAAGATAAATGGTACATAGTTGAAGGAGAAATAAAGCCAAGCATTGACTGTCCTGTGTGTGGATGTGGAATACTTGGAGATGTTGCGCCACATGGAGTAAAAACAAACGGAGAAGTTTACGCTTCGGTTGTTTGTCAAAATCCTTATTGTACTTTTCATCAGCATATAAAATTGCAAGATTGGAGTGGCGGAGAAATAAATCACAGATAATAAAAAATAAAAAAATGGAAACAATACCAATATATAAAAATAAGTCAATAGCAAACATAGACGGGGAAGAGTGGAAAGACGTGGTTGGTTTTGAAGGATTATATTCTGTTAGTAATATTGGAAGGGTTAAGAATATAAAAAGAAATAAAATCAGGGCGCAGTTTATGAGTAAAGGGTATTTAACCTTAATTATTTATAATGTAAATAGCCGATACACCCCCGTTCACCGTTTAGTTGCTCAGGCATTTATTCCAAATACAGAAAATAAGCCACAGGTTAATCACATAAACGGAATTAAATCAGATAATAAAACAGCGAACTTAGAGTGGGCGACCTGTTCTGAAAATCAAATTCATTCCTTTTATGTTCTTGAAAACAAAACAGCACTAATAAATATTAAGCGAACCTATGAGTTTACCACAAAACTAAAAGAAGAAGAAATTAAATATATTTTAACAAAAAGAGCAAGTGGTCTTTCAGTAATAGACATAGCCAAAGAAATGAATGTTAGTACATCGGCAATAACAAGAGTAATAAAATTAAATAATGGTAAATATGGTATAACTGTACCAAATAACCTCCCAAGAGTTTCGCACCAAACAGCCGAGCAGATAAAATTATCACATTTATTAGGGGGAAAGAAAAAAGCTAAAGGGGTTTTATTATACGATGCCAACAATAATTTTATTAAGCGGTTTGATTGTAAAAGAGAAATGATGCGAGAGTATGGTTTTAACAGGGGTAGCGTTAGTCGATGTTGCAGGGGAATAATTAAACAGTATAAGGGATTTATTATTAAAGACGAAAAATAAAATGTCAAAAATAAAACGCAAGGGAGGATTTTTTATAACAGGTAAATATCACAAAGATGGAGGTATTCCTATGACCGTTGTTGAATCTGGTCAAAATGTAGAAATTGAGAAAGACGAGGCACTTATTCCTTCGGAGGCAATGGATAATAAAAAAATAAAAAAACGAACAGGAAAAAATATTGATATATTACACCAAATAAATAAAGAGGTTGGTGCAAAGGGTATGAACGAAGATGTTGATGAGGTTCACGTTGGTGACGCAATCGTATGTCGCCGTTCAATATATGATAAAAAGAAAAGAACCTACATAGGAACTGACAAGCAGACGGTCAGTGCAATTAATGTCAGCAATGGTTGTAATGTAATAGAGAAAGGGGGGAAAGCAATTGAGCCTGACGGAAGCATAACCCAATACAAAAAAGGCGGAGGCGTATCCGAAATCAATTCACGTTGGGATAAAAAGAAAAAACACATAGAAGAACTTGCTAATAACATTTCAAGTTTAAAAAATAATTTAACAAGGTCGCTGAAAAGTCAAAATGAAAAGGAATTTCTCACGGCATTAATTATTTGTATGTTAATGAAAACGAGTGAGCGGGTAGGTAATGAAGTATCAGGGGATAACGGACATCACGGGCTTACAAATTTCAAAAAGAAACATATTAAAATTAATGGCAATGAAGTAACACTTGACTATGTTGGTAAATCAGGAGTAGAGCATGAAAAAATATTCACCGACCAAGTATTAGCAAAATATTTAAAACAAGCATTAAAAAATTCAAAGAGCAATTACATCTTCGCAACATCAGAAGGAAAACGAGTGAAGTCACAGCGTGTGAACCGCTACCTCTCTGAATTTAATGTGACGGCAAAAGATATTAGGGGCTACAACGCAAATTCTTTAATCATCGACAGATTAAAAAAAGTTGATATACCATCAACAGAAAAAGAAAGAAAAACCACATTCAATAAAATCGCAAAAGTAGTAGCAGGGAAAATCGGACACGGAGTACCAACGCTTAAAAAACATTATATGATGCCTGAGTTGGCAGACAATTATATTTACGATGCTGAAATCATAAATGTGAAAGAAGCGAGTCAATTTGCTTCGGGAGGAGAGTTGGGGATGGAATCTTTGAAAAGAACATTACAGGGAAAGGTAAAAGAAGTTGGTTCGGAACAAAGAGTAACAGCAAAAGATTTATCTCAGGTTATAGGCAGACCTTTACATTGGTGGAATGACGATGTTGTTTATGTTGGCGGAATGAAATTGAAAAGATGCTTTATGGATTCGAATAATTATAAATTAATTTAAAAACAAAAAAATGAAAAATCAAGACGAAAAAGTTCTTGCTGTTGTTCTTTATACTCCACTTGTAACACCTTTGTGGGATTTTTTTATTGGTGGAGCTGTATGGAATTTAACTTTCAATCTTTTTTATAACTACTTGTTTGTTAAAAAATAAAATAAATTAACATGAGCGACATAGACCATTTTGCACAAGCATTGCTCCGTTTTCTTTCCGAAAGCGAATACTACTTCTCTGCAATAAGTTATTCAAAGACTGATTTCGGGAAATCAAATTATATTACAGCCTATTTGTCGGACAACGAAGAAGATTATCGCTATCCTGCAAAAATAAGAATTAGCGACCATGATGTTACGAATTACGATAGGATGTTTAATGAGATACACCTAAGGTTTCCGTATTACAAACCTTCCGAATTATTTAATGAAAACGATTTTAGTTGGGTAATAAGTGAACTTGATTTCAGGCTAAATAGAAGTAAATATTTCAGAAAGGAAGATGTAATGCTGGAGTATCCTGTTGTAATGGAGATTCCTGAAAAGGAATTAAGAATAACAGATAAGGTTATTTCCGAAAGGCTTAGTTCGGGAAGGAGAGGTGCGGGAAGAAAAATATTGTCTATAAAAAGAATAAATAAAGAGCCTGTTGTTAATTGGGTTGATATAAGGACAGAAAAGATTTATAAAACAACACGACCTAATATTATTAAAAAGCTGTTTTCTGACGGGGGTAAATTGAAAACCACTTTCAAAAAAATACCCGAAAATACAAATCTTGCTATCAATGGACAGCCGAGTAAATTGACCCCTGAGCAGTATAGGTTGGTGAGGACACCTGAATTTATTGCGTGGTTCGGAGATTGGATTACCGCATATCAAACAGGTGACTATACAAATGTTTCAAAAGTTATTGATGAAAACGGAGAGCCAAAAATAATGTGGCACGGTTCGGATAATATGGATAACATTACTGTATTTAAGTCAAGCAAAGGACACGATTACAATTTTTTTGCATCGGATTATTATGAATCAGCAAGGTATGTAACTCAGGAATTAAAAAAAAGAGAAAACGGCGTAATGTATTCCGAATACAATAAGAATAAAATAAAGCCATTTTTTATAAACGCACGAAAAACATTAGACGCACAAAACCTTACCGATGAAGAGGCTTCGGATATAAAAACACTGTTGAATGAAAAAATTTTAAATGCTTTTCTTCAACATATTATTGATATTGGATTTAAGAATACAGAAATGTATAAACAGGAGCTTGATTATGAGGGAATGACAGATGAAGAAATGTTGTTTGAGGTATTTACAAGAAATAGTGATAATTGGGTAATTATAGAAAATCCAATTATTCAAAATTATATAAAATCAAATGGGTATGATTCTTTTACAACATTAGAAGGTGACGGAGGAAACATTGCGCTATATAATTCTGCTAATATAAAACTTGCAGACGGAAACAACACAACATTTGATGGGGGCAATCCTGATATTCGATTTGGTGGTGGTGGCGAAACTAAAGGATTAATTAAAGTTAAACCAAATAGATATTTATATCATTCATCAAATGCTTATTTTAGAGATAAAATAAAGAATGAAGGTTTTATCGTTAAAGGTAAAAGTGTAACTTGGTTGTCAGATACAAAGATAAATGGTGAAGTTATTTTTGCTACCAATAGTTATAATAGAAGCGATTGGTTTAATTCCACTTATGATGATGATATTTATGAAATTGATAGAAGTTTAATAAAAAACAAATGGTATCAAGACCCTAATTTTTCATCAGATAAATATATTATTACATTTGAAAATATCCCACCAAATGCTATTAAATTAATTTATGAAGGAAGTCAGGAAGATGAAAAATATTTTAGCCCATCTAAGGCTAAAAAAGTTATTCATCCAAGCAACGTAGATATTAGGTTTGGTGGTGGTGGTTCATTAACAATGAAAGCACCGAATTTACTTGCACCAAACGGAAAGCCGAGTAACTTAACTCCCGAACAATACCAACTTGTTCGCACTTCTGCATTTAAAAAATGGTTTGGCGATTGGGAAAATTCTCCCGAAACTGCAAGTAAAGTTGTAGATGAGAATGGTGAGCCTTTGGTTTTGAGTAGAGGTAATTTAGTAAGTCAAGAAGAATTAGGTTATACATTTAATTTAGGTAAAAATTTCTTAAAAAAGCAAAATGGCAATCAATTCGGATTTTTTTTTACAAATCAAATTGATATTGCTAAAAAATATATGCTTGTTGACCATTTTGACGAAATAAGAGGCGGTAGCATTACAAATGTTTTTATTCAATCAAACAAAACACTTAATTTACTTGATTTTGACTTAAAAATAGGGCAAGATAATTTTGTGCAAGGGTTAATAAAAAAAGGTGTTAACTTTAGTAATGGGTATAATTATTTAGAAAAAAAAATACTTGATTTCAACACTGATAACTATAAATATTGGGGATATAATGTTTTTGATTATTTTGATGTTTTCCCTGAATTAAAAAACTTATTTATTCAAAACGGATTTGATTCTGTTATTTTTTATGAAATGTCAAGAACGTACTCAAATTACAAAGTGTATGTTGCTTTTAATTCCAATCAAATCAAACTTGCCGATGGTACGAACACGACCTTTGATTCTAAAAATCCTGATATAAGGTTTGATGGTGGAGGTACATTAACAATGAGTAAGCCTAAATCAGTATATAAAAAAATAATTTATAGCGAGGAGTTTTTGGCGTGGTTCGGGCGATGGGATATTATTGCCGAAGCAAAGACCTTGTGCGAAAACGTTAAAGGCGTTTACAAATCAATGTTTCTTCAAAACACAGAACAGGTGTTGTTTGAGTGTTCGGTACAATGCAATTCAAGTAAAAGCGAAAAGCAGGGTGCTGTAAAAGTATTTGGACAACGTATTTGTGAATTAGCATTAGAGTTATACCCAAAAGCTAAAGTTGGAGATAAATACATTCCGAAAGTTTCGAAAGTTGTTGATGAAAATGATATGCCTAAAATGATGTTTCACGGAGGCGTAGAGAGCTTTACTATATTTAATACGAAGCAAGACGAAACCACATGGCGTTATCCAATGATATTTGTTGCAGACAATCCTGATATAGCAAAGGTGTTTGCAAGAATGAAGCTGTATGATAAATCGGGAGTGAAGCGTAGGGCGACAATGTATAAGCTGTTTGTGAATATGAAAAATCCATTTGATATTTTCAATAATAAAAAACATTTGGAAAAGATGAGAGAAATAAACGATAACAAGTTTATTGGTGTGAAAGATGAAACGTGGATGTATTTGGAAACAGAAGATATGGCAACCTACATTAAAGAGAATGGATTTGATGGTATATACGCAACAGAAAATATTTCAGACCTTACAGGAGATTTTGAAAAGAGATTGATAAAAAATATTGCGGTGTTTAATCCCAATCAAGTGAAGCTATCTGATGGAAGCAATATGAAGTTTGATATTAGGAATCCTGATATACGTTACAAAGACGGAGGTAGTATTTCGGAAGAGAATAAAGCCACTTATAGAAAGTGGAAAAAATTAGTAAATATGTCATCAAGCGAACTGCAAAAATTTCTCAATACAAAAGAAGGAAAAGATGCAGGTCTGTCAAAAGATAAGGCGAACAATTTAGGTATTCATTATGGCAGAGAAAGTGCAAAATGGATATTGAAAATGAAAGATACTAACGTATCCGATTGGACACCGAATATGTGGAAGTGGGCGAATAGGCAAATCTCTTTTATATCTCGCATGAAAGGTAATAAAGGTGGTTTATATGATAGTAAAGGCAATAAAACAAGGAAACATACAAGCCTTCTTGTTTGGGGGCATAACCCTAAAAAGAAATATGAAGATGGCGGTGCGTTACCAACGACAATGCGTAAACCCGAAATAGAATCTATTGCATATCACGGGTCGCCTATATTAAGAGAGAGAGGGGTTTTAACGCCATCAAGCGGTGGTGAATTGGGCGCAGGGCTATATTTTACAAGAAATGAAAACGTAGCAAAAAGTTATTCTTTACCAAGAGGAGAAGTAAAAAATATGGTAGAAGCCGAATCTAAAAACGGAGTCGCTAAATTAGATTTAAGTAATCTAAAAATAAAAAACATCACAAAAGACCAATATGTGAATAAGAGGAGGGAGTTTTATGACAAAGAGCAAGTGTTAAATAATGGAGAGTGGGATTGGTATGTAGCGCAAAGAGCAGAAAAAAAACTTGTAAAATATTATGAAGAGCAAGGTTATGACGGGTTGGAGGTTTCGGACGAACAACAGGGGGTTGTGTTTATTAACAGTGTAGAAAAAACTAATCCTGATATAAGATTTGATTATGGCGGTGCGTTGACAACAACAATGAAATCACCGAAACTATTAGCACACAACGGAAAGCCAAGTTTACTTACGGCTGAACAATACCGTTTGGTGCGAACTTCTGCATTTAAAAAATGGTTTGGCGATTGGGAGAACTCGCCCGAAACTGCGAGTAAAGTTGTGGACGGGAACGGTGAGCCGTTAGTCGTATTTCACGGAAGCAGTAAATCTTTTAATATTTTTAAAACAGGAGTTTTTGGAGAAATTTATTTTATAGATTACAAAGAATATTCAACAGGATTTGGAGAGTATATTTATGAATGTTTTTTAAATATAAGAAATCCTTTTTTAGTTAAAAAAAATTATAATGAAATACCAAAAGGTTTTGATGGAACTATATTTAAAAATTTCATTAAATCTAAATATGAAGAATTATCAAAAAAAGTTAGATATGCAGTTTTTAATCCTAACCAAATAAAACTCGCAGACGGAACAAACACAACCTTTCACGGGAATAATCCCGATATTCGCTTTGATAAAGGTGGAGAAATTAATAAATTTGAATATACAATAGGCGGATTATGAATTTAGCACCCAACGGTAAACATAGCAATCTTACGCCCGAACAATACCGTTTGGTGCGTACTTCTGCATTTAAAAAATGGTTTGGCGATTGGGAAAATTCGCCTAAAACTGCAAGTAAGGTTATTGACATTAACGGAGAGCCTCTTGTAGTTCATCACGGAACAAAAAAGAGGTTCAATGTTTTTGATAAAAGTAAAATAGATAAAGAATGGAATTATGGAATTGTAGGATTCTTTTTCTCAAGTTCTTATCATACTGCTTACGGTTATACCGAATACACGCATACAAATAAGCACGGATGGAAAACACAAAGGAGAAATAAAAAAAATGTTATTAGTGTGTTTTTAAACATAAGAAACCCGAAAGGGTTTTTTCCTGCTGATAAATCTGGAGATGGAATAATTGAAAAAAGCAATGGTTTTTATATAGCGTTTGAGCCAAATCAAATAAAGTTAGCCGATGGAAGCAATGATACTTTTGACAAAAATAATTCTGATATAAGGTATAGTAATGGCGGTAAGGCATCGGGAGTATTAGATTTTATTGCAAATAAAGTCGGAGGTAATATTACCGATACAAATAAATTCATTACAGCAAGTGCTTATCCAAAGTTAAATACTCGAATGGGCGTTGGCGCAGGGTGGAAAGGAGATATAATTGAAGTTAATGGAAACCGTGCAGGATTGAAATTGCAGGAGAAAAGCAAGGTGGTGATTATATCTAAAATAGTTGTTGAAAAAAAGAATACAGGATTAGGAACAGATATTTTAAATGCTATTATAGAATATGCGAATCAAAACAATAAAAAGATTTGGTTGGAAGATGTTGTTAATAAAAAATATTTTAAAAAATTCGGGCAACTTGAATTTGTTGGAACAGAAAGCAACGGAGGAACAACCTATGAGCTTATTTTAAATAAATTTGGTAATGGCGGAACAGTAGCATATCACGGTAGCCCTTATGAGTTTGACCAATTTACTACCAATATGGTTGGACAGGGAGAAGGGGCAAGTGGTTGGGGTTATGGAATTTATTTTTCAGAAGATAAGGACGACGCAAAAGACTACGCAAGGAAATTAGAAAGAGGGAAGGGCGAGGGGCGTTTGTATAAAGCAAAGATACCGAACAAAGAACATTTTTTGGACACCGATAAAGATGTTGATAGGCAAAGTAAATATGTTTACGATGCCATAATGGGGATGCCTAAAAAATATAAAATAAAATTATTAGGTAGCAGATATGAGGAGTGGAAAGAGCAGATTACGAAAGATTATGAAAACGGGGAATATGAAGGAGCGGTTGGTTCTCCCGAATATTGGGAGTCTGTTGATTTAGTATTGGACGAAGTTGGAGATATTGGAAATGACTTTTATAGTTTAGTTAAACAAACTATCGGAGAAGGTTATGAATACGAAGCAAGTGAGTTTCTTTATGGTTTAGGTATAAAGGGAAATAAACATAAAGGATTCGGCTTTATGAATTATGTTGTTTTTAGTGATGAAGATGTTAATGTTATACAGAGAACTAAACCACGTTTGCAATATGGATTTAGTAAAGGCGGAGCGATTATGTATAACGGAATCCGAATACCCGAAACAGTAAATCCTGAATTAATAATCTCTGCTTTCTCAAATGATATTGATTATGGTAAGGTGGAAGAGTTTACCGAAGTTATGAAAGAGCAAATGCTTTCGCACGACTTTCCTCCAATATGGGGATACCCTTCCATTATAGATGAAAATGATGTTGGTCAGTATTTTTTAAGCGGAGAAGAAATCACGGAAGATGATATAGGAAAAATATCTTGGATGGTAACTGACGGACATCATAGGGCATTGGCTTCAATAAACGCTAATTTGCCCTATATAGAAGTTGAATTAGATTATAGCACTATTACCTCTGAAAAAACTCTTTCTGAATATGGTAATGGTGGTAAGTTTGTTGGTAAAAACATAAAACAAGAAATTAATAAAATAGCTACCGATATTTTTAATCTCAATTACGAGCAATACCAATCAAGCGAATACGAGTTTTCTGTTACAATTTATATTGACAGAGGTGGAAACCTAAAAACATCAGAGCCAATAATAGGTTCTGAAAGCGAGGTTGATATTAGTAATGTTGATGGTGTCGTTGTTGGTGTTGTTCATTCACATCCTGACGGAGAAGCGGAGTTATCGAGTTGGGACGAAGAGTTGGGAGAAGAAATGGCAGAAAAAACAAATAATGTATTTATTATATTTGTAATAGGATATAACGAAGAAGGTGAAATCGTTATGACATCGGAAGCGTTTGAGCCTAACAATAATTCAGATAGTTTTGGTAATGGCGGTGCTATATTGAATCGTATCAAAAACGGAATACTTATTCATACGACATCAAAAGAAAACAGAAAAAGCATTCTTGAACACGGATTAGGTGTAAGTAAAAACCCTGTAATTGTAAATGGTATCTATACTTCTCCTGAAATGTGGTTTGACAAAGAAGTTTTCGGAGGGGAAGGTAAAGATGAGTACCGTATTAAACTAAAGCCTGATGCTAAAATACTATGGACAGATACCGACAGACCTATGGATATGTATTATGGTGGAGGAAACAAGCAGTATAAGAAAATCTATGCAGAGATGTTGGGGAAAACAGGCAAAACAAAGGAGCAGGTGTTGGCTATGGATGATATTGAAGATGATAAAGAGTTTGATGAAGTGTGGTTTGGGTGGAAAACAAAGTTCTCAAGAGAATTGGAAAAGTATTTGTCAGAAAACAATTTCGATGTTATTCAACAAGGTGGAGAGTTTGTTATAGTTAATGTTGATTCGATTGAATCTGTTACTGTGGATGCGGAAGATGTTGGTGCGGTAAATAAAAAATTTGAAGGTGGCGGGGAAAGTAAATACACATTTAATAATGACATTGTTACTTTTGATGATTTCCATTTAAGCACATTTGCGAATTTTACAAAAATAAAAAACAAGGAATTACCAAATAGGTCTGCCGATTTCATAAGCAAAAGTGGTAGTAAGTATTGGTATGAAGTAGATAGTGTTATTCGGGAGTCAAATCATTGGGGGCGCACTATTGCAAGTTGTAATTGGTTGTTAAACTCCTGCGCTCATAAAGGTCAAGCGCAAGGGGTGTGTAAGTTGTCAAATTTTATTCGTATTAAAGAAAGGTTGTTGTATGCAGAGCCAAGTTCTATCGGTAAGTTGTTTGAAATCGGGAAAACTGTGTTACTGCGTAATGGTGGTGGGTGTATTGATATTCAGGTTAATAAAGGAGTATATGTAAGAGAAAGTTCGGATTATTATATTTTTGATACTTTTAAAGTCGGCAAACAGACACTTGCTTATGTTAAGGAATTAGAGTAAAAATTTTAAAGAATGACAAAAAAACCAACATACTACGACATAATCCACTCCAAAGAATTTATTTCTTGGTTTGGAAATTGGGAGAAAGCCTACGAAACAGCAGGGCTTGACTTTAAACATTCTGCGTGGCGTGGTGTGTCTAAAGCAGTAAATGACAATGGAACTCCTATGCGATTGTTTCACGGCACTACTCACGAATGGACAAAGTACAGCCGTAAGTTAGGTAATCACGAAAACGATATGGGAATTGGTTTCTATGCAACATCCGATGAAGGCGATGCACAGCAAAACTATCTTTCAACAGGAGCAGACCTGACATCACGAATATCGTTTCTTGCCGAAGAGTATATGGATAAACATAATGTATCTCTTGAGGAGGCAAAAGAGGCAGTGGCTCATAAGGTTAAAGGGAAAGAAGAAAAGGTTATGCAGGTGTTTTTAAAAATAAAAAAACCACTGATTATTTCTGTGGAAGGCAGGGGAGGTACTTATTTTGATTTTCAATATAGTTACGATGAAGAAACGGAAGAGCATGGAGATTCAAAAAGTTTAATTAAATTCAAAGAAGCGTTTGACGACGTGGCGGATGATTTTGATTTCAGTTATAACGATAAAACTCGGATATGGAGTGACTTTATGGATAACTTAGGAGAACCTGATTACACTTCCGCATATAAGGTCATACAGGCATTAAAAACGTGCGATAATTTAATGGATGCCACATACGATAGTGATAAAGGCGGAAACAGGACATACGAATTTGTGGCGCAGGTCTTTCGTAAGTATGGGTTTGATGGAGTTATTTATTTGGATGCTTCGAAACATTTTCATGGAATGGGTATTGGAAGAGGAACGCAACATTTAATTGCATACAAAGCTAATCAAATAAAATTAGCTGACGGGACAAATGTGGAATTTGATTCCAAAAATGCCGATATACGTTTTGACGATGGTGGTTCTTTGCTTTATCGAGGGTATTCGGATTGGGTTGGTGGAGAGGATACGGGACGTTATTACACACCACATAAAAATCACGCAGAAAACTTTGGGGATAAAATAAAAACCATGAATTTACCCGAAGGCACAGTTGTATTTGATATTAACAATCAAGAAGATTTTAATAAATTACTAAACAAGGTTGGCGGAGAAATAATTTTTGATGGGAACAAATCTGTTTTGAAATCATATAATGATTTTCTTAATGAGGGATATGACGAAAATAATAATGCAATATATATTATTGCCGAAGCAAATAACTCTTGGATAGTGGAACGTTATCAAAAAGAAATTTCGGAGATGGGTTATGGTGTTGCGAAATTTTTGGATGGAGGGGAAGAAAGTTATTTGTTTTTAAAAGACCAACATTTGAACGAAAGGTATGGGTTGGGCGGGTATGTGGAGAGTTATGAAGGGATATTTAATCCTAAAAAAACAGGGGTAAGTGCGTTAGATGGTTTATTGCAAGACGATGGGTATAATTATTTTTACAAAGGAGTAAGTGGTGAGGTCGTAATGATGTCGCCTGACGAATATCTGAAAAAAGTAAGAACGGATATTACAAGAACCGACAAGGATGAGGGTATATACGATGAAAAGAAAGAACTAATAAACGAAGCAATAGATAAAGGGAACAAAATAAATATGCCATTTTTATCCTTAAAAGAAGATGGTAAGGCGCATAAGCAAGAAGGTAGAAATAGAGCCACCATTGCAAAAGAAAGAGGTGAAAAGTTAATCCCTGTATTTATAGAAAAGGATATTTCGTTTAATGATAAAATTACAAAAGGTAAGGAGTACGTTAAGTCGGCAATAAAAGATGGTGCAACCAACAAACAGCAAGTTTTAGATAAATTAAAAGAACAGGGGTTACATAGAGATGCTATTCGTTTTATTAATGAAAACTTTGACAATAAAGCAGTAGAACAATCCCTACCCACCCAACCCGAAGCAAAAAAAGGGGAAGTAGGTAGTGGTGTAGGGGGAGATGTGGAATTTACTGCAAAAGGTGGAAATAAAATTGTTGATGATAAGGGAAGTCCATTAAAAGTTTATCATGGAACTTTTGCTGATTTTAGTGACTTTGACCCACAGAAGTTAGGTAGTAATACCAGTACGGCAAGTGCTAAAGAAGGTTTCTTTTTTGCCAGCAATAAAAAGGTGGCTGAATCATACGCATCTGATGTAAATAAAAAGATAGCTGGATTAAATAAACAAGCAGAGGAAGCTAAAAAACAACTAAAAGAACTAACAGGAGATAGCCCATTAGGCGCAGGATTTAAGGTCTTTAGAAAAGAGTACGAAAAAGATGTAAGTGATACAGTAAAGAAACTTCTTAAAAAAATAAATGCTTATGATGATTATGTAGCAGGGTTAGAAGATATGCCTATTGCATATAGTAGTAACATTGCCCGTAGTGGTAAATTAAAAGAAGTTCACCTTAATATTAAAAACCCATTTATTAAAGATTATAAAGGGGAAGATTTCAGAGATGAAAAATATTCAGATGTAATAAAAAAAGCAAAAGAGCAAGGGCATGATGGTGTGATATTTAAAAATACCTATGATGGTGGCGACCCTGTTGGCAATTTAGAAAAAACGGACATTTATGTTGCATTTGATAAATCGCAAATTAAAGAAAAATACCTACCCACCCAAGAAGTAAAGGCTAAGGTAGTAGATAGTGGGGTAGGGGGAGATGTGGAATTTGATTCCAAAAATGCCGATATAAGATTTAAGGATGGAGGTAAACTGAAAGGAAGTAAGTTTTATGACGAAAGTATTGATAAATATTTTGTCAATCAATTTAATCCCTCTATGAATACAAACGATATACTTTTCAAGGAATCGGAAAAGTACGATGACGGGCTTGAAGAGCTGATGGAAAAACTACCAACAGAGCTTATTCCGTTAGATAAAATAGTTCCAACTCAGGAGGGTTTTTCATTTGAACGTCTTGAGCGAATCGAAGCATTGGATGATAGTGAATATGCGTTACCATTGTTAGTAAAAATTGGAGATATGTATTATGTTGAGGACGGACATCATAGAATAATAAAAAACATAAAACATAAAATGGAAATCGAAGCAAAAGTTTTTGATACAGAACAATCCCTACCCCAAGAAGTAAAGGATAAGGTAGTAGGTAGTGGTGTAGGGGGAGATGTCGAAGCTACTGCTAAAGCGTTGGAAGGCACAGAAATACAGGATTCTTACATAAGTGCAGTAATGAAAAAAAACAATGAGCCGTTAATAAAAGCAATACCTACATTATTAAAACCGAATAATAGCACATCATCTATTGCGAAAAATCTTAGAGATATGTATATGTTGATGGTAACGGATGATGGCAGTAAATCTTTTAATGACCCGTCAGAAATTAATTTAGGAAGTTGTTTATACTTTGCTAACGATTTAAGTAAGTTATTAACTAAAAATGGAATAAAGAACGAAGTGCAAGACCCTTATGACGGGTATCACGCTTGGGTGTATTCAGAGGGGAAGTATTATGATGCGGAAGCTGTAAATGGTGTGGACAATGTAAATGATTTTCCATGTTTTGTCTTTATAGCCCAAAATGAAGAACTACCCACCCAAGAAGTAAAGGAGGTAGTAGGTAGTGGTGTAGGGGGAGATGAGAAATTAAAGTCTTGGAATAATTATAAAATAGGAGATGAAATAAGTGCATCTGAATTACCTAATAATACTCATGGCGTAGATGGGAATTTTAAATTACAAGTTATACCTATTGAAAATACAGACTTTCAGATAAAAAGAAGGACAAGAGAAGATTTATTGAAAAGTAGTGATGATGTAAAAGGGGATTCCGAATGGATGGATAAAATAAAAGCAAACTTTGATGGCAAAGAAAGAGAACCAATAGAAGTAACTATTTCAAAAGATGGAGTATATCACATACTTGACGGAAGCCACCGAGTAACGATAGCTAAAGAGTTGGGTAGAAAATCAATCTTGGCTTTTGTTAAAGAAGAACAACCAAGCGATATTAAAGAGTATGTATTTAAAGACGTTAAAGCAGTAGAACAATCCCTACCCACCCAAGTTTCCGACAACACAGTAGTTGTGTGTGACCATTTATATAAAGAGCATCACGAAACATGGGACGAGATTGAAGAAATAGAAAAAAATATTTCAGCGACATCGTGTGAAGAGTTTAGTAAAGAAATAGTTGGAATGTGGAATACTGAATTACAGGCACATTTTCTTGATGAAGAGAATAATTTCTTTCCACAGATAAAAAACAAAAAGAATAGCGAGTTGATTTCTGAGTTGATTGAAGAACACAGAGAGATTGTTGATTTGATTGAACGAATTAAAAAACTTAACGAAGAGTCCGATATTCGTTTGTTTTGTTCAATGATTAAAAGCCATATAAGAAAAGAAGAGAAGCTGATGGGTGAAATTACGCCTGATAACTATAAAAACGGAGGAGAGCCTAAATATGGGTGGTACGATATTGACGATAAATTAAAACTACTAAAATCTTATGTGCATATTTTAAATAACACTAACGAAGATTATGTTTTGGAGATTAGTTATTTCAAGATGCTTTATAATTATCTGATAATAGAAAGAATGTTTTACAAAGATGTGGTGTTAGCAGGGAAGGAGATAAATAAAAATTTACATTTAGAGAAGCTGAAAAGCAAAAAGGCTGTGGTTGATAAGTTTATTGAACTTTATGACTCCGAAAAATCCATTGTAAGGTTTAATGTAGAAACGCTTGACAACATTGATTCGGTTAACAAATATATTGTTCAAAATAATTTTAAAATATTTGGCAAGGACAACACAGGCAGGTATATGGATGATAAATACGAAGATGGTGGTGCTGTGGAAGCTATTAAAAAAAGCAACCTTTCTCCTGAACTATATAAATTAGTCAGAACGCCAGAATTTAAAAATTGGTTTGGGGATTTTGAAAGTGCATATAAAGTGGCAGGGCTTGATTTTAATAATCCTGTTTGGAGTGAGGTTAGTAAGGTTGTTGATGAAAATGGTGAGCCTCGAATTGTATGGCACGGAACTGAAAAGCAATTTTTTTATTTTGACCCTGCGCTTGAAGGCAAAAATACGGGAGTAAAAAGAGGGTGTGGTGGTACTTATTTTTCATCAAAAAAAGAAGTTGCAGAAACATTTGTTCGTAAATACAAGCGTGATGAGTACGGCTTTGAAGTTGTTGACGGTTATGTACTCCCGTGTTTTCTTAATTTTAAACAAGTAAAGATAATAGACCTTGATGGTAAAAATATAGTTTGGGCAGACAAAAAAATTGAGTCCGCTAAATATGAAAATGTAATAGTCAAAAACACATACGATACGATTGGTGACTTACCTATATTAAGTGATATATTTATTACGGTTGATTTTCTCTCAATTAAATTAGCAGATGGCTCAAATACTACATTTGATAAATACAATCCCGACATACGTTTTGACGAAGGTGGTAGTGTGTTGGATACCTATACAAATGAAAGGATTAAAAAGGTCTATGTTTCTATTCGTATTAAGTACGAATCAGCAAGGGCTAAAGATGATAAATTTTGGAATAAATATGAAATATCATCTGTTAGTAATATTCCTTTTGAGCAACTAAAAGAACACAGGCTTTATGGAGTACTTGGTGTATCTACGAGCAATTATAATCTTTCAGAGTGGCTTGTCCATAGGGAGTGTTTAATCGTTATGCCATTTGATAAATTTAAAGAATTAAACGACACAGAGCAGGTGCTTTATTATGATGCCGACTATCTCACAAAAAACGGATGCGAAGCAATGTTTAGATTGTATGATAGAAAAGAAAGGGGTGATAGTGATTATAGTGGAGTTTTATCAAATCTATTTCCTAAAATATCGTATGAATTTGAATTGGAGTCAATGGCTATACAAGACAGAACAGAATCGGTTAATATGTATTCTGTTAGAGATTGGTTTAATATTTATCAATCAGGAAAGTTTATTGACTATATATCTTCTCAAAAAAGGATTAATTCTCCGATAGAATTAGCCGAAATGGTTATTGGGTATATTGAATCAGGACAGGCAAAAAAAGACTATCCATACATTGTACTGCCAACAGGACTGACGGTAGAAAGTATTATAGAGCAAATTAAAAAAGGCATTGTGCATTCAGGTTCAATATATGTGGACGAAAGCGAGTGGCTGATAAAAAATAAAGAACTTGTAATTCCCGAAAATTCGCAATTATTTTTTGTGATGAAAGATTACGATAATATGCAGGAGGAGTACGATAAATTAATTGGTAAATATAATTTAAGAAAAGATTACAAAATTTCATTTGTTAATCAAAAAAATCTTAATGATTTGCAATCGAAAAGGTGGCGGTTAAAAGAAGTGAAATGGAACAGTGCGTTTGAGAAAAATAAAAATGATGTTGATAGAAGAATTTTAAAAACGCTTAAAAATATTCAAAGCGAAATAATTGAAGGGTATATTGAAAAAATTACTTCGGAGATAAGTGCTGAATACGGAAACGAAAATTTTAAAGATGACGATGGAAACGAATACGGTTCAAATATTTTTGAAGTGCCAAGTATCATTTCGTTTTTTGATAGTATGATGCTTCGCTTTATAGATATATACGATGCAAGGGTTGGTGAAATTGTTAAAACAAAAAACAAATATATATTTGCAGACATATTTAATGAATTTATCAGGTATCTCGAAAATATACGAGATGAGGAAGGAGAGCAGGAAACGGGTATCAGGGATATATATGGGAATAGGGTTTACAAATATAATATTATACAAAAGTTACTTTATCTTGTCAGGTATGAAGAGGTTAAAAAATATGGCGAAAAGATAAAATCACAGGTAGGCTCTGATTTATACAGGTATTTTAAAAAAGAAGAACTTGCATTTAAAGGTGGCGGTGAAATTTCTTAATAACTGTTGGTGATAATTATTTACTAAAAAACAAACAGATAACAATAATTTATTTACTTTTGTAAATTCAAGATATAAATTCAAGATGAATAAATTTTGCAAGACACCCGAAGGAACAAAAATACAAACTTTGATATTTTCAAAGGATGCCTTCACAGAAAAGTCCGCTAAAGGTTGGGCAGAGAAAAATGATTTCAAATACGGAAGCGTAGATGAGAAAGATTTGTCATTCCGTTTAAGACAACATAATCCCGATGATTTTAAAAAAGACACATTCAGAACTATTGACATTACCGATGGCGTTAAAGCTGTTATAGGTTGCCCTGATGTTGAGTTTGCAAGTGGCGGAACTGTTGAATTTGTTAAAGAATCAGATAAGTATAATAAAATGTGGGGAAGAAAAGGAACGAGAAACGACAAGCAATGTGTTGGCGGGTTTGATTTAAAGAGTAGCGTAGGGATTAATGATTTTTATTTATATCCGCTCGATGATTTTGATAAGGATTATTATAAGCACATTACTTTAAAGAAAGGAGAGAGGTTGTATCGTTATCGGAGTAATGCAACTGACTTAGGTAAGTACTTCCCGTTAATAAAAATTAATGTAGAAAAAGCATTGGTTTATTTTATGGCAGATATGTATTCTGACGATGACAAGAACCCTGTGTTCGAAACAGTAGGAATAAAACCAAAGTGGATTTCTATGTTGGACAGTGAAAAGTTTGCTGACGGAGGGGTTGTTCCTGTTGATAAAGAAACTGCAAAGCAGATTTTAACTCTGTTAGGCGGAATGAATAAGTTGGCTATGATGACGGGTGCATATAATTTTGTTGCAATGCCAAACGGAGTGAGTTTTAGAATAAAAAACGCAAGAGCAAATTATATTAAGATTATTCATACAGGAATGGATTTGTTTGATTTGGAGGTGTGTCGTATCAGAGCAGAAAAATATACTGTTGTAGAAAGCAAAGAGGGCTTGTATGACAATATGCTTAAACCTGCGATTGAAAAAGCAACGGGTATGTATTTGTCATTAAAGGATGGTGGTTTAATTACAGGAGAAGCGGAGCTTGAAAAAGTTTTGGTTGGCGATGGCGTTACAAACAATACCACGTTTCAGGACTTAGGTGCGTTTAGTGTTGGTGATACAGTTCGCACGAAAACACTTAAAGATGGTATTATAAAAAAAATATATTCAACAAATGCTGGAGATGTTAAGGTTGTTGTTCAAATTGATAAAGATAAATTTACTGTTGATTTTGAAAATTTGATTAAGGATAATAAGGCTTTTGATAATGGTGACGATATTAATAATGGTGAATTGCAAAATGACAAAGTGTTGGCTTTTTTAAAAAAATACCCTTTGAGTGTTTTGATAAAACAGGACATAGATGATAATTATTTTAATGCTCCACAAGAAGCAGAGTTGTTTAATAATCTTAAAGTGGCAGGAATAAAGGAAATGGAGGTTGTGAATTATGATAACGAATACGAAGTTAATTTTTATGCGGACGATGATGGGGACGATTTAATATACAGTAAAAAGGTTGACAAGCGTTCTCTTGATGAATGGGCTTTTGATAATGGTGGTGCTGTTTCTGAACCTAAACCGCAGTCATCTTTCACACACGATGAGTGGAATGTATATAGAAATGAATTTAATGATTCTTTTAAAAAAGAATATGGGCTTGTAAATCCAACTGATGCCACTATGAGGTATTTTTATGTCAGCTCACATTATCCTGAACATAAAATATATAATATGGCAGGTTACAAAGGAGGTAAAACTTGGTGGATTAACGGGGTTAATTTTGGGCGTGGCGAGTTTGAATCACTAAAAGAAGCTAAAGACGAATTGTATTCTAAGTATCGTGCAAAAAAAGCAAAAGATGATTTTGAATTACAATCTATATCAAGTGAACAATCTGCGTCAAACGAAATATCTCAAATAGAAAAAGCTATTGCCGACGACTATGATGTTGAGCATAAATCAATAACGACAGAAGATTTGGAAGATGTATTGCAGAAAGAAAAAAACAAGCTGTTGAGATATGATAATAGGTTTGTAAAAAGCTCTGACGGAACAATACCACACTTTAAAGACATAGTTTCTGCACTACAAAATAGCGGATGGTCTGTTGTGTCGCAATACAATACCGAATCACCTGTTGATTCAAGCCAAGAAGAAACAAAAAGCGATTCAGAACCTATTAAAACAGAACCTACAATGGACGAAAAACTTAATTCAGACTTTGTTATGTCAACCGAAAAGGGGACAGAGGGTATGTATATGGGTAACGAAGTGAAGGTTGAAATAATTCAGAATGGGTTAGTGTATTATGACGTACTGAATATTTACGGAGAAAAATTAGAAAGCAGAAATGCTCCTATCGAAGAATTTAGAAAAGCATTTGCTCTTTTTCCGACAAGTATTTATGACAGGGCAGAAATAAATGAACTTGTTCGTAGAAAAAAAGAGTTTGCGTTTCGCCAGTCTGAACGAGCAGGAAATACGGATGTTTTTCTTGTGTTGCAGGATAAAAGGAGCGAAGATGAAATATTCGTACAAACGAAAAATCAATATTTAAGAAAATCGCAGTCTGAAAAAGACAGGTATAATATCGTTTTTACAACAGAGCCGACATTTGCTGTTGAAGAAACAGTTGAAGAAACTGTAATAGCTCCTGTGCTTGGTGACATTTATCTTGAAACAAGAAACGAGGCGTGGGCAAAGTGGGTTGCCACAGAAGAAGTAAATGGCGGAACTAAATTCAGGGTTATTGATTTTAGTGGAGGTAATTTGGAGGTTGGTAATACGCAAACGATTTCAAATCAAACATTCTCTAACTATATTAACAGTGGGTTGTGGGGAAAAATTAACGGGGAGAGCGTACCTGCAAATACAGAAGCGATAAATGAATCAGATTATTCGGAAGCTACACTAAAAGGAATTAATAAATTAAAAAAAGAAATAGAGTATTTACAATCAAGAAAAACAGCACTTGAAAACAATGAAATAAAACCACATAAAATTATCGGAACAGGGTATAAGCCACAACACGCAAGACGACTTGCTTTTGAATGGCTTGATAAAACAATAGCCGAAAACGAAAAAGAATTAAACGAACTTATAGTTTCTGCAAAACAATCACCACAGGAAGTTTCTGTTCCTGCCGTTGAAGAGAAAAATGAGATAACAACTACTACCGAAAGCGTTGTTGCCGAGCCCGTTTATTCTGCACATATCAACAGGATGCTTAATTACAATGTTGATGGTGTTGACGGGTTGCGTGAACAAATAAGTGTATTAGGGGCAGAGCTTGTGAATTTGGAATCAGAATTAGCACTTAATATACAGCAGAAAAAAGACAAACGTGATGAATTAAAAGATAGAGGATATAATAATTTTGAAATAAACACAAGAGTTTCTGATTTTGTAAGGGTAGAGAGGGATTTGGAGAAAAAAATAAAACAAAAGAAAAATGATATTATTGAGAAAAGAGAAATTGCCGACAGGGTTAATATCGTAAAAGATAAATCGGGAAGTATTAAAAAAATAGATAATCTTATTGCATTTATTGATGCTAACAAAGAACGTGCAAAGGGATATGCACAAGGTAGCAAAGAAAGGGTAGAGTATTATCGTAAAGAAGAAGAGCTGAGGAAATATCTTGGTGCATTTGTGTATTTGTATTCGGACAAAGGAGCGTCAAGACCTAATGTGTATTTTCTTATTGATTTCTATAAGCGATTCGGAATTGATTTTTTAATGACAAATGAAATTGCCGATATAAAACAGCTAATATTTTTATACGATGATTTCAGAAGCTCGGAAGGCAACAGGCTTTATAAGGAATGGAGAGAGCAAAATCCACACCCAGCAGTATTTGATTCAGAAACATATACAGAGCAGATTAACCGAATGGCAGGTGAAAAAATAATTGATTTTGCCTATGACCTAAATATGAAAAGTTTGCCTGAGAGAAAAATTGAGGAGGCTAAAGCTATTGAAGTTCAGGTTGAAGCGGAAAAAGAAACTGATTTGCCAGACATGGGAGCTGATGCCATATATACCACATTCTTCCAAACAAAAAGAATGGAAAGTTTCTTCGGTGATGAATTAATAGCGTGTTGGGAAAAGAACAAAGAAAAATATGATGATGAATTTGTTGAACGATTAAGGGGAGCAGGTTTTTCTGATAAAAATATTTTTATAATCTTGTTTGGATATACTTCTGTTTATGAAATAAAAGCCGAAAAAGAATTTTCGTTGAATGGTGTGTTAAACCAAAGAGAAGGAACACAGAGCGACACCATTGATATTATAATTAGAAACCAACAAACAGGATATACGATATGTGCATTCAAATATGCGGAATCGTTGGGTATATTAATTACGCAGTTGTTTATGGAATATAAAATAAACACTACTCCGTATGTTTTTAATACAGACGAGCAAGGGCGTGAGAAAATGTATATTTATAAAGGCGATGGTATTTATATCGGCAGAAAAGTTAACCCTGATTGGCAGGAAAAAATCCCTGTAAATATTGATATGGCTGTTAATGGCGGATATGTTGGTATGGTTGCCGATTCTCCTGAAAAATTATTTAATGCGATTGATATTTTATTTAACAATGAAAATTGTTATGTAAAAGATTTGGATGTGTTTGTTAATGGTTTGGGCGGGATGGATATTGTGGATGTCGTTGATAATTTTGATACTAAAAAAGCTGACGAAACTCCACAACCAACACCGACACCGACAAGAGCCGAAATAGAAGATGCGATTGGAGGATTAATGGTAATGGCTGAATTAGAGCCAGAAAATGTTGCTTATCAGGAAGCTGTTGATGGACTTAGATTATATCTTGAAATGTTTGAGGAAGAATCTCCAATAGATATACAGGGAGCAGAGCAGTTGGCGGAACAGCCAAAAAGCGAAACCTCTAATGAGTTAAAACTTTCAGACCTTAATAATCCTGAAAAGATAAATGGATTTATTTACCGTCCAACAGGTGAGCAGATTACTTTGGGGGAGAACCAAGCATTTCAGGTATATTATAATCACGAATACGCAAGTGGTTTGCCAAGAATATCATCCATAGAGCTTTGGCAAAAAGATAATGATGGAATATCAAAAATTCAGACGTGGAAAGGTTCGAGTGTTGGGGCATTATATACCGATGATGCAATACAGCTTAAAGACGGTGCTGAAATATTGGTCGGTGGTAAAGCGGATTCGCTAACACTTGACGACATAGCAAAGAAGCACGATGTTTCACTTGACCACATTTTACGTCAGGCACGAATTGGAAAAATAGTTGAAAGGGAACACACTAAAAATCAAAAGGTTGCCCTTGAGATAGTAAAAGACCACCTATACGAAAGCCCTGATTACTATACTAAATTACAGGGGATTGAAAGTTCGTTTGCCGAAGGCGGTTCTGTAAATGAATACTATATTGACGTTCAGGCAGAGCATAAAGCAATGTTTGAAATACGTTGTTTGGGAGAAATAAGAGGAATGGTTATTAATAGTGGAGTTCCGCAGGAGCAAGGAGTTTTCAGATATACATTTCGTAACGAAAGGGATTTGGACAGCGCAATAGCTATCCTTAATCAACTTAAAAATCCTGATTACCGCAGGGATATGCCACAAAATTTGAATCAACTTAAAAACTATTTAAAGAAAGGAACGTTGCTTCGTATATCTTATAACAGGAACAGACCAAACAGGGTTGGTGCAGTAGTAGTGGTTGGTAAAACACAAACAAATAGTTTTTGGGTGTTAGATGGAACAGAAGTACCTGACACTATTGATTACCAAAAGGCAATTTGGATTGAATATCCGAAATCAAATAAAATTACATTTACGCCTTTCGGGTTTACATTGTATGCCACAGATGCTTCTGTTGAAAATTCTGTCAAGTTGCTTCAATATGAATATGTCATAGGCGAAGATGCGGAACGTGAAAAAAACACAGAGAAGAGTGATGTAGTTCTTTACAATGAATCTATAAAGATGTTGCAGTTCGTTGATACAACATATTCTTTATCTGATTCAGTGCAGTTTGCTATGGGCGGAAAGCTCACACCCGATGCTATCAAAAATGGTTTTGAACGTAATTTTGATGAGCAATCCGTGAGCTGTTTTATAACCTCAAGAAGCACTGGTAGAACGCTTATTGTTCATAGGGCAACCGAAGATTATAAGGACACTTGGAGTTTAGTTAGTGGAGGTGTTGAGTTGGGAGAAGCCCCTGACGAAACAATCAAGAGAGAAATTCAAGAAGAGTTAGGAGTACAGCTTGATTTTGAAAACTTGAATTATTTGGACGACACCAAGCATCCAAACAAAACACACTACTATTACGAGTTATTTGTAAAGGATGAGTTTGAGCCTGTTTTGAATTACGAAAACAATGATTATATGTGGGTGAATATGAGCGAGTTGCCAAAAAATACCCATCCGATGCTGAAAAAGTATATTAAGAGTACGATGTTTGCGCTTGTGTAGAAAAATCAAGTTGTGAAAATCAAGTTGATAAATATTATTTTATTTTAATTTTTATATTATAATAATATATATATTTGCACGGTAATTAAAATTTAATCAAGATTTAAAATCAAAATTATTAATGTATTTCAATAATCCCGATATAATAAAAAGTGATACTGATGCGGTTCTTGGTTGTGTCAGGATGGGCGAAGGAGAAGAAACAATTAATTTCTTGGGTATGATTCGCAGGACAATGCAAATTTATGCTTTTTATATACAACAGGACATTAATGCTTTGGTGAGTGATAAAATATCTCACGCAAGAGCATTGTCGCTTACCGCACTTAAAATTTATAGCAGACTTGAAATGTTTGAGGAATTACCGCCAAGAGATGTAGAACACCTTGCGGAGCTGATGACATATAGCAGAAATTTTGAGAAGTGGGAATACAATATTCAGCAAAGGTTTTTTGCAACTCACGCTCAGAAAGTAAACGAAGAAACAAAAATTCAGGCTACATCATCACAGGGGTTATCTCAGGAAGATATTCAGGAAATTAAGGACGAAATGAACCTTGATACGATACTTGAAAAACTTGCAATGTATTTGGATATTGGTCATCCTGTAAATTCTTAAAAATATAAAGAATGAATCCAACCGAACAAATAAAAAAAGACGCTGAAAAGTGGGAGAATACACTCTCGGCTGAAAATCTTGTAGAAAAGCACACGAAAAAAATTGTAAATAGTGAATCAGAAGAAAAAATTCTGTATATCCCAACTCCTAATTTTACCGATTGCGCTACCGCAGGTTCTCAGTTACCTGTTAATATGGCAAATGAAGCTATATCTATTTTATCAAGATACCGTTCTGAATTTGATTTTGTTGATTTTATAAAAGAAAAATTAAATTACAATACCAAAGTGGCGGTATGTATGGCATTTTTCTCAGAGCAGATTGATGCGTTAGTACTTGCAATAAAACAGTTTGAGGATGGTAAGGCATTAATATTGGGGGACATGGCAGGTATTGGAAAGGGGCGTGTCTGTGCGGGGGTTCTTCGTTATGCTTATCAGCATAAACTAATCCCTGTATTTGTAACCGAAAAAGAAAATTTATTTTCTGATATATTTAGGGACATAATGGGAATTGGTGGGTTTGGAAGTAGTGGCGGAAACGATATTAAGCCCATTCCTTTTATTATGATACCACGACACAGGACAAGGTTGAAGGACGAAAGCGGAGCTACTATAAGAACGGTAACAACCAATGCTATTTTAGATGATAATGACAATGTGTTATACGAGCCTATAACAAAAAACAAAATAGATAAACTGATAAAAGATAATGGGGATTTCCCGTTTAAGAAAAAAAGCACAGATATTGATGATTTTAATTGTGTGTTCCTGACATATAATGTAATATCTAAAACAAAAGGAGTGAGCGGTAATGCCAAAAGGTATTTTTTAACAGAAATTGCGCCTAAGTCAATATTTATTTTTGATGAATGCCACAATGCTTCGGGGTTATCTACGCTTGGGGATTGGTGTAAGCAATATGTTGCAGAAGCTAAGGGTGCAATGTTTAGTTCCGCTACATACGCAAAAAACCCACAGGCGTATCCGCTTTATATTATAAAGACAGCGATGGCGGAAGCCCAAATAGACTTAGCGAGTATCGAAAAAGCTATTGAGGTTGGCGGGGAAAATGTATCTGAATATATTTCTTCTGTATTAGTGAAAGAGGGACAGATGATACGCAGGGACAGGGATTTTTCTGGGTGCGGTATGTGTACTATATATGAAGGATATGACAAAAATGCAGAAGAATCCCAAATAATAAAAGACAGAATTTATGAAACATTTGATAAATCTGTTAGCGGGTTCAGGCGTATTTATAATTACATAAGACAAAGAGCCTTTGTCGATGCTATTAAAGGGGCTGTGCTGAGAAAAGCAGAGGAACTGCAACTCGACTTAGCAAGTCAGGGGGATTACATAGAAGCGAGGGGGAAAGAAAGGCTACGAGCAGATTTTATAAGAGATAACAGGGGTAAGTATGTAATACAAAGCTACCAAGCCAATACGCTTGGGGCGACCACTAAATTCCATTTTGCAGAAACACTATTCTTGGCAATAAAAGCCAATTTTACTGCCGAAGCTATAATTAAGGAACTTAAAACAGAAGTAGAGCAGGAGAATTTTGACGGAAGTAAGAAAAAAACAAACAGAAAGCCTGTTGTTGCAATAAGGGCAACTGGAGAAGGTATATATAAAAAACTCGGTTTAAAAAAAGGGGACACGATATTAAATGACTTTTCCGAATACTCCAAAGCTATTGTATCAGGAGTTATGAGGGGGAATGTCGTTTTTAGAAAAGTGAACGCAGATGTGTTTACAACTAAAGCTGAAATGGAATTGGAGGGCAAGACACACACAGAGGAGGATGGGGTTTATGAAATTGATAATAGCGACTTGCCTGATAATGGAGAAAAGCTAAACGAGTATGTTTCGGAAGTAATGGCGAGTAGCACAGGGATTCCATTATCAACTATTGATTATTTGGTGGATAGGATAGAATCAGAAATAAGAGCAGGTTGGGATAATAAATACAGGAGCGGAAACTATAAGGTTGGTGAAGTTACAGGAAGGGAACTTGCTTTAAGGAAAAACAGAACAGATGATAGTTGGACGGTGGTAGCAAATGAGCGTGAAAAATCCGTTAAGTCCTCTTTTAATCAATTTAATAAAGGAATTATTGATGTTCTTATTATTAATGCAAGTGGGTCAACGGGAGGAAGTATTCATTCGAGCGAATCATTTATTGATAAACGACAAAGAATAATGTTTCTTCTTCAACTTGAATTGGATGTAAATACAGAGGTTCAGAAGAGAGGAAGGGTAAACAGAACAGGTCAGGTCAACTTCCCTGCTTATGCCTATGTGCTTAGTCAAGTTCCGAGCGAAATAAGAAAATACCTTTCGCTAAAGAAAAAAATGCGTAAATTAGATGCTAACGTATCTGCAAATCAGGTTCAGAATGCTGATATGACGGCTGTTAAAACAGATAAAGGGGAAAACATTGAGGACATATTTAATATATATGGAGAAGAGGCGTTTAATATATTTATTAATGATGATGATAACATACAATTCACTTCTATATACAACACTATGATGCAAAATTTTGCAACAAAGCTGTATCAGGATGAGTATGTTCAGGATGGCGAAAAAACAAAAGACTTTTTATTTCCGTTTTCAAGAGAATTAGAGGTGTATGAATGTTCGATACAGGAAGGGTTTTATAATGCAATGAATGTAATTTACAAAAGCGTTGTTGCCGACAAAAATGAATTAGACGAATATCACCTTGAGCTTGAAACAGAGGATTTAAAGGCTTCTTTAAGAACAAGGATTGTTAAACAGATAAATAATGGTTATACTGAATTTTCAAAACCATTATTTATGGAAGATAAATATTGTTTGGAGCGCAGGAGATTATGGTCTAAAGAAAAGGTTGATTCGGAGATTACTAAGATGGCGACCAAATTTTATCAGAGAAAAGATGAATTTACTAACACAACTAAATTTCATAATGACCTGTTAGATGATTTTGAAATCGTTTATGCCGAATATGTTCAGTTTCAAAAGGACAGATATACCGATTTACATAAACCGATAAGAAAGGATTTTTCATCCAAAGCGGATTATCAGGATAAGGTGATTGAATACGATAACGGACTTGCTGAATTATCTGCTAAATACAATGCCGAACATGATGTAATACGAGTTATGTTGTCTTGGTTCAAGCCAAACAGAAATATAATGTACCCTATTGTTAGTTATGACGAAAAAGGAGAGCCTTTGAGTACGGTAATAAGGGAAGGTAAGTTTATAGGATATTCGTTCAAGGGAACAAGTGAGTATAATAAATATTCAAAAGGGGCTATTCATTTTAAGTTTGCATTTATTACTTCGGGGGACGGATTAAGTCCGTCCGTTGAGCTGAATATAAATAGGCACAAATCAATGTTAGAGCAAATAAAGTCAAAAACTAACGAAACATTTGTAATAAGGAATAATGAAAAAGTCGGAAAGTCATATATGGACTATGTGACAGAAAGACTTGACAAATGGACTGTTAATGCTAACTTAAGAAGCACAGTAAGGTTTTTATCAGGAAACATTCTTAGTGGAATACAGATGGCTAATGCAATGAAAGGGGCAGGAGAGATAGTTCGTTGGAGTATGGTTCGACATACAAATTCAGACAGCACTATCTCTACGGGGGTAAGGTTAGTATATGGAGTCGATGGGTTTATCCCTCTTTCGTCAGGAAGTGACCAATCTATATCTGAAACAATACAGGTGGCTATTACGAACCCTGAAATTGTTACTTATCTGAAACAAACACCCGCCGATTACAGATTTTATGTTTCGGTAAACGTTCTTCGCTCAAATAATGTTGAGCCTGTGCAAAACGCAAATAATGACGTAAATATTAAAGGGTTAATTGTTATTGAAAAATCAGACAAGAAGGAGAACGACGTATTTGTTAAGTTTTATCAGGGAAACCCGTTCAGGAAAACGAAGAACGAATCAGGAGAGTTGGCAACCCCAATAATACCTACGCTGAATAGTTACTATGGGAACAACCCAATATTTTTTGCCCCGTTTTTAAATGATTATACTCCAATAGTAACAAGGGTGTATGACAAAAACAGGAATCCATTTGAAATATTTAATGACAAGGTGTTCAAGAAAACAAATGGCAGAAAATACATAGACGGATTTTCGAAGATATATGAATTTAAAAACATAGACACGGACAAGGGAGCAAATGATTTAAAAAGGTTTTTCAATTTAATGTATGAAGAGCAGATGTTGTCACTTGATTTTCCACTGAGTATTAATGACTATTATAATATTACATTTAAGGGAGATGTTCCTGAGTCGGAATACAGTAAAAAGGAAAAAGATAAAGAGAAGCAGATAGTTAAAATATTTGAAGGAGAGAATTATGAATATAAATTAGAGGTTGACTTTGACAGTAAATACGAACTTAATTTACCTCCGTCATTTAAAGGGTTTGTTAAGGGCAAAAACTCTTTTGATAAAGGAGTTGTAAATCTTGGACAACCAATGCTTCCTACATTTGCAAAGGCATATAGTATATATCCGATAAATTTTTCAAATGAAGATACCGTAAAGCTGTTGCTTTCTATTTACAAAACGGACGACAGGGAGGTGTTTATCAGGGATTTAACAAATATGTCTGAAAAAGGGGATAGCTTTAGTGAAATAGGGGATTATGTATCAACATCAATAAGGAAAAGGTCGGTTTCAGACTTGAAATACATATTCGGGAATATGAGAATTAATGATATTGGCGAACTGCTTAAAACATACGCACTACAAGGCGATATGCAAAAACTCGAATTTGAAGTTGTGGCAGAATCGGAAACCGAAATACCAAAACCAAAAAAGAGGAAAACAGAAATAACAATAGAGGACGCTGAGAAATTCATCAATTATATGTTATTTTAAATTTTAATATTTTAAAAACCTATCATAATGAATGAACAATTAATAAATGAAATCGCAGACAGATTAAAAAGAGATATTCTGTCAAATAAATCTTTTTTAAAATCACTTTTAAAAGATATAAAATTAGGAGCAAGTAATATAGACCCACAATTAATAATTCAACTAATGGCACAACAAAATTCATACAAACAACCGCCCGTTCCGAAAACTAATATGAAAATTAGTACGGCAGAAAAAGAAGAAACCTCTTGCAGAAAACCAATATCAATTGGGCAAGGTTCTATTGCGTCAAAAATAGTAGCCGATATTTTGGCAGGTAATAACGTATATCTGTATGGAAAAGCAGGTACAGGTAAAACGTATTTGGCGGAATCACTTGCCGAATGTGTATTACGTCAACCTGTGTATATTATCCCTTGTAGTCAGTGGACTTCTCCTATTGATATTAAGGGAGGTCAAACTATAACAGGTTATAAGGAAGGTCAGCTTGTTGAAGCGTGGGCGGAAGGCGGAATCTTAATTCTTGACGAGTTACCTAAATTAGACCCCAATACAGCAGGTCTGTTAAATCAGGCTCTTGCAGAAACATCCTCACAGCCAAGATACGATGCTGATGGCAAAATAATCGTTGGTACAATTCCTTTCATTACAAACGGACAAGGTAAAAAAATACTTAAAGGGGAAAAAGCTAAAAACCCTGATGGTACTTATAAAGAACACGCATTCCGTTTTGGTGTAATTGGAACAGGAAATACCGATATGAAAACCGTTGCGAACCAATTTAGCGGAAACCAAAAACAGGATTATTCTTTGGTTGACAGGTTTGCAGGTTCTTATTTTATGGTTGACTATGACCCTGACAAAGAAATGACATTAACATATCCATACGTTTTCAATGTGGCAATGGCTATTCGTCAGTACCTTGATTCGCAAACAGATGTTGTAGAAAGCATTAGTTTAAGAACGATGCTTAATTTCAACAGAACATACGAGCAGTATATGTTGTATCAAATACAGAGTCCGTATGCAGATAAAATATTTGATAATGAAGGTAGGGAAGTTGAGCCGAAATCATTTGAAGATTCGGTAGGTAGTTTTATTAAGTCTTTGCCTGAATCGAAACAGGGGGATTTAAAAAATTCAGATTATTACAGAGATGCAATAAAGAACGAACCCGACCAAGTTGAGTTTAAAACTATGTTTATGTTTAAATATGGAAAAGACCCGATGACAAAAGCAGATGTGTCTGTTGAAGATACAAAGAAGTATGCTGATAAAAACAATATTAAGATACCGAAGTAATTAACTTCTAAAACACAGATGGCAGTAGGTGCAATTAATGGTCAATCAACCAAGTTAAATGACTATCAGGATTTTAGTATTCAGTGCTTTGATTCTATTGATGAGTTTGTTGCGTATTCTGAATTGGCAAAGTCTAAAGGTAATCAGCAGTTATTTACTTTTCTCGATAGGGAAAGGGATGACATTGATGTGGTATTACAAAACAGCAGAAATAATAAATATGGTCTGAAAGGTACAGACAAAGCCCCTTTATCATATCAGGATGCGCTGAACAGAAAAACATTTGTTTATAAAGATGAATATGAAAAAGCAAAGGAGATAGCAAAAAAACTACTTGACAAAAACCTTGAAAAGAGTTCTCTTGCCGAAGCAATGAAGAGTAAAATGATTTTTACAGAAAGAGAGTTAGGGGAATTTATTTATGAAAGAGCATCTATGTCTATCAAACCAAATCTGTTTTATTATTCCGAAATTCATAAAATAGAAATTGACGAAAAGGAGATTGATTCTGTGGTTGAAAACGGGCGGGACGTATATACTTATAAAAAAGACGGAACTAAAATAATCATCTGCTTAAAGGTTACTGTTCCTCCCGATAAAGAAGGGGGTAAGGAAACATACGAATATTACGAGGCAAGTAAAACTACCGATGCTGACTTGGAAAAAATAGTTGCTAAAGGGCATATTATAAGCATTTCAAGTAATGTAAAAAAAGTATATCAATTCAAAGAAAAACATCCGAGATTAAAGAATGCGATAAAAATATTTTTAGGAACAACTGTTGGTGGGTTTACGAGTGGGAGCGATTATGGTGATTTTTATACAGGAGTGACCGCTTCGTTATTAGTTGAATATCTTGAGTCACGGGATTATTCGGTTGAGGTGGTGATGGTGTTGGGTGGAGGTAGATGTACGGGGTGTCTGTCGTTGGGGTATCCCTTAAACACAAAAACTAAGTATGGTAGAAGGTTTATTGGAGTAACGGTTAAGAAGTTTGACGAACAATTGGATTTAGATAAACTCTTATATTGGACAGCAGACCCAAGTGCCTTGCATATAAAAATGCTTAGGTATATGAATGTGTTTCATTGGCTTTATGGAGATAAAATGACTTATCTCTCTTCTTTTTGGCACGGGATAACTCCGCAGGATTTAGTGTGTCCGATAGGGAATTTTTATAAGGCAACCGATATAAAAAAGGGCAATAAAGACCTGATGTATTATTTTGTTCATCAGGTTGATGGAGAAAGCGATGTTGCAAGAGCGGTGTTTAACATAGTTCAGACTTGCGAAAACGTCAATTATAATATCAATAAAAAAGCATTGAACTCAGTTGCTTAAAATACTATTAAAAATGACATCAGAGGTACTACATAAAATAATACAAAAAGCCAAAGCGTTAGATTTTGATGTAACGAGGAGTTTTCATCCGCAAAGGAGTAGCGTTGTGGTTTACAAACAGGAGATATGCTCGTTAGAAGGATATGGTAACGGGGTATTCCTTGTTCACGAAAATATTATAATGGGACAAACAATAGAAGATTCAAGCTATGATGTGTTTGAGTTTGATGTGAACGGAAATTATATCGGACAGCTTGAAATAGATAAATTGCCCGATGATTTTTTTAGAAATAAAAAATCAATTTATTTAATAAAATAAAAGTGAAAATAGCATTAGAAGAATTAAAATCATTTAATCTGTATGATGGCTTACCTGAAAAACTGAAAGGACTTAAACAGGGTGAGTACTACTGTTTTTATTATGTTCCTGATTATGATAATTCAAAAATTAAAATTATAAAAGATTTTATAGCAGTAACGCTTAACGCTTCACTTTACAGGGATGTGTATAATGTTGCGAGAGAAGCTAAGTCGGGTGATGTTTTTTTAGGATATTTCACAACACGATTTGAAACAAGAGATGGATTATTTTATTTAATGTTAAATTCATTTGTCCAGCAGGAAATATTAAGTGACTTTTACGCATACGCAAGTGAAAGCGATACCAAGAGTGAATTTAAAATATCAAATACAGCTTCCGTTGATATAATTAGCCGAGATTCGTTTAGTAATGCCTTGTCTTATTTTATGCACCCTGAAAAAACCAATACGGTGTTGTCAATTTATGATATAGTAGCTGATTTCGTAAAGGAGCATCACAAAACAAATCTTTATGGCGGTATAATCAAGCGTGTGGTACAAATGGTATTTCACGATAGCGGTGTAATGGCTGATGAGAATGGGGCGTTGCGGTTTATGACGATAGGTGAAAAAGCAATTCTTTCGGCAGAGCAGGAAGAAAAATTACAAACAGCAAAATCCCTTTTAAGAAGTTTGGTAAACCCAAACGATGTGTATGTTCAGACAGGTTGGTATTATAATATCCACGATGGTCTTTGGAGAACCAATATTTCAGATACGGAATCACGTCTTAATGAAACCCTCGTAGTGAAAATAAATGACGATTTAAGTATATACAAGCCTTTGTATTGCCCTGTTTCTCAAGAGCAGATTGTAGCGAATTTATCAAAGCCTGATGTTTTATTCGGTTTGGGATATAACGGGAAGTTGTCGAACATCTTAATTCACAAAAAATTATATGCACATTACCCTGAATTAGTTAACTTAGGATTAGTGTTTGCTAATAATAAAGCAGGAATATATTATCACAGCGACTCTTCGGAGGGCGGTGGATTTATAAATATTCAGGGTGATAAAAAGCAAGACCATATTTTAAGCACATTGCTTCACGAAACACAACACGCTGTTCAGGCGATAGAGGGGTTTGCTAAAGGTGGAAATACAACTATTGCTAATTTTGTCATTGCGCTTGGAGGCAAAGGTGTCCGTCCTATCTTTGCAAGTATATCTAATTTTCAGAAATTTATTTCTTCCCGCTCAGGCAATGTTGCTTTTTATAATGAGCTTAAAAGTGCTGTCGAACAAATAAAGGTGTCAAGTCCTGTTTCGCAACAACTGAAAGGAGAGTTGATGTCAAATTTTATGTCGGACTATGAAAAATTTAAAGCCAATGCAAATAATGTAGGATTTTATTTAATATATATCCTTGCCGACACAAAGGTTTTTAACGAGGGAGCTATTATAGATTTTTTGGAGCAATATTATGGCGACGACATTTATACTATGTTTGAACAAATTAAGGATGCTATAATGAGCGCAGATAGGGCGACACAGAAATTGCTTTCAGAGGGGTTTAGTGAACAGGATACCAAAATGGTTAATTTTATGGCATATCAGGATTTATTGGGAGAAACAGAGGCAAGAGGTACTCAACACCAAATGAGGATACCTATGAATTTGACAAATTATTTTTTCTTAAATGAGTGGGAAAAATCCCCGACAAAATCAGTAGCGGTTATCGGTGGTAAGTATATTTTTCGTGATACGTCAAAAATTGTCGGTGCTTGTGAAAAAACACTTGACGGGAAATACATACTTCATTTTAAAAAAGATATTTCATCTATTCCATTCATACACGAACTTGGACATATTGTTCACGACATTTTGGAGGATAGGGGGTTTGGGGAAATTATAAAAAACGAATTTGATAAAGCGGTTGTTGGAGAAGATTATCAGGAATATTTTGTAAATGTGTTTTTAGGATATATTTATAATTTTTATTTTGATAGTTTAATTGGAGAGGACTTAGCATCTACATACAGCAGAGAAGAAAATAAAATAATTTTTGATATTTTATCAGATATGTTTAGCCCTATGCCACAGGGCATAGCCGAAGTGGGTGCTTATTTGAAAGAGTTAGAAAAAATAACGGAATAATGGAAGCGAATAGAATAAGTACACTTGTAAATTTATATGCTGAATTAAAGGCAAAAGGGGAGCGGTTTAAGGATACCGAGCCGTGCTTTGTGGAAGGGAATGAGTTTCTGACACGACTTTGGACTACCCAATCTTTTGCAGGTGTGTCAGGAGGTGGGAACGAAAATCCGTTTGACGATATAGAAATAAAAATTGATGATACAGGCATATATAAAGGAGAAGGAAAAGGCGCAGGAGGAGAAGGAAAAGGGAAGTCTAAGAAGGCTGGTGAAGAAGGCGGTGAAGAAGGCGGTGAAGAAGGCGGTGAAGAAGGCGGTGAAGAAGGCGGTGAGGGAAAGGGTAAAGGAAAAGGCAAGGGCAAGGGCAAGGGAAAAGGTGGTGAAGATGGTGGAAACGAAGAAGGTGGTGGTGAAGATGGTGGCAACGAAGAAGGTGGTGGTGAAGATGGTGGCAACGAAGAAGGTGGTGGAGATGGTAAAGACAAAAAAAGAAAGACGTTTAAAGTTGGCGATAAGGTTCGTGTAAAAGAAACGGGTGCTGTCGGAACAATTACTGCCATTAATCCTGATGGAACATTCGAAGTTGGGGAAGAAAGTAATATCAATAAAAAAAACAAAATAAATATTTATCAAAATATTGATATTGATAATAGCGAAACAAAGCATCATGGTCACGGAACAGCGCAGGGTACGTTTGGTGACGATGAAATAGAGCCGTATAATGAAGATGAGGGAGGCGAAGATGGCGGAGAGCCACAGCCACCACCACCTATTCAACAACCCGAATTTGAAGAAGAGGAAATAGAACCACTTGAATACAAAATGAAATTTCCTGCTATTGCAGAAATGATTTATGGAATAAAATTATGCAACACCACTTCCGAACAAGATGCTCAATCACTTGAAAGAATATTATTTGTTGGGATAGGAATTACGTTGTGTCGTTCTCTTATGGCGGAAGCGGGAAGGTTTGGTGAGAGCATCCTTTCTGCAAAGAAAGAAACATATAAGGGGTTGTTTTCTATGTTGTTTATGTTAATGAGAAGGCGTGGTGAATATGGGGCAGATGGAAGTTTTATTTCTCCTGATGAAGAAACAATAATGGACTTAATATTTGCAGATAGGTTTGTGGAAAAGACGTTACCAGTTCTGACTGTGTTTAATAAGGATTTGTTTAATCAAAGCCAAATTGATAATGCTATTGATTTTTGTATGGCAATGTTTGATGAAAAAGAAAGTTTGCTTATTACTCAAGAATACGGTAAAGGAAGCCTTCCCGCTAATTGGGGTGTTGTTTTTTGGAGAGGAGATAACAAACGAAATTACAAAACCTATTATTATCACTATACATCAACGGTTGATTCGGACAAATCAAAAACAGGGATGTCGAGAACTAAGCGAGAATTAAAAAAAGACCAATCAACAACGGTTGTGGATGGTGATGTTGTGGCATCAATGAAATTAGATGAAATGGGGGATATTTTTTATTATTTTATTTATGAAGTAATAATGAATTACTTGAATCGCAACACTCAGGAGTTAGAACAGTTAGTATATAATTATATAACAACAAAGGGTATGGTTTTGGATTCGGCTAAATATATGTTTGAAGATAGTTTGTTAACTGTTGAGCGATTGGTAGAGTCTGATTACTGACATACTCCCCTTGCTAAAGCAGAGGGGGTTCTTCAACCTACGCACAGGCTATTGCCTCACGTTAGCGATTGACAGCAGTGACCCTGCTGAGTTTTAAAATATTGCGAACTATTTAGTTCTTTAAAACAATTTTTATTTTTGCACTTGGTTATCGTGCGTTTACTTTTTGATTTTACAATAGCAAAGTATTTTTGCTACAACCATATATCAATACATCAATGAACTTTTACAAAGGTACAATCTTTTTCTTTAACAAACAACAGGGGCAATTCGTCCCCTGTCTAAAGACCCAAGTGCAAGGGGTTTTCTTGCTAAAAATATCATAAAAATAAACAAATTGTTGAAAACTTGAAAAAATAACTTGATTTAATTAAAATAAAATAACTATTTTTACACCAAAATAAAATGGCATATAAATATTTCACAAAACAATTGGTTGCTAAAGCAGACGAAGTTAATTTAGCAACAATCTTTGCAGACAAGCAGGAGTTGGCAAAGAACAGGCTGAACACAAATTATTCGTTACCCGAAATCGTTGATTGGATTAAGGAAAATACAAATAATTTCAAGCGTTCAGAAAACTATTTTATTGATTTAGATGAAGCAATCAAGAGGTTAGTATTCAAGTATTATACTGTAACAGGTGCGGTAAACCCTTTTACTGAACAAGAGATTGAAGATGTTGAAGCAAAGTCGCAACCGAGAGTTCCGACAGAAGTATCAACGAGCGGTGTAAAGACTGGAACGCCTGATGTTTCGGCTGTTGTTAGTGCGGTAGCGGAAGTTGCACCTACAAAACAGGATTATATTACTGTGATAGAGGGGCTTGAGTTACAGGCGGAGATGGATGCGGAGAATCCAATCTATCAGGAAATTATAGATGGGTTGAAATTACAATTAGAATTAATGGATTAAAAAAAATAAAAATAAAAACAATGGAAGCAAAAGAATTAAAAGAAAAAATAGAGAAACTTGAAAAAACAATCGCAAGTCCTCTTGTCCCTGAAACTATGAAGGCAGGGTTAAAATCGTCTGTTGAAAAATTACAAAAACAACTTGAAGAGTTGGAAAAAACTGCCGAAAAAAAAGTTGAGGTTGCCGAAAAAAAAGCTGACGCTCCTGCGGAAAAAAAAGCTGAAAAGGAGGTCAAGGAAGCTAAAGCAGAAGTAAAAGAAATAAAAAAAGTTGTCGAGAAAGTTAAAGCAGTCGAGAAAAAAGTAGCTGTTGCTGAAAAAAAAGCGGAAGCTAAAGTTCACGGTGGAGCAAGACCGAATGCGGGGCGCAAGAAAGACCCTATGCGTATGGTTAAACCAAAAGGTGCTTGGGGTGGGAAACGCCCCGATGCAGGTCGCAGGGCTTCGTCAAAAACAAAAATTCGTGTTCCGAAAGGCAAGAAGGTTACTCCTTTAGTATCAAAGCATAAAGCTAAAAAAGCAATTAAGGTTGTTACTAAAATTAAAAATCCTGTAACTGCTGTGGCTAAAGTAAAAACAAAAACAGTAAGAGCTTTTGGGCAAACAGTGGCATATAAAAACGATGCTGATTTCTGTAAGCAATTAATATCTGCGTTCAAAAAACGTAAGAGTTCTTCAAAGAAAGGTGCGAGGAAAAAAACTAAACCTGTATTCGGTGTTATTACCACAAGCGTTAAGAATGCTGTATCAAAAGCATTGCACAACGCTTCGGATAAACAAATTCAAAAAGACCCAAGAGCGTTTCTTGCAAAAGCACAACGTCTTGAAAAGTCTGCAATCCGTTTCCTTGAGGACTTTAAAGCCATACTTGGTGTTGACTATAAGAAATCTGAAATCAATTCGGAGTTCGGAGAGTTGGAAAAAACAATCAAGGCTTATGTGGCTAAGTTCACTAAAAAATAGTGATTGTTCAAAACTCTGTTAATAAATATTTTTGTAAAGATGGTAAATGCTTAATAACATTTACCATTTTTGCGTAAAATATAATTACAAGACTTTTTTAATCAAGTTTAATTAATCAAAAAAAATCAAAGACAATGGCACAAAATCAAAACAACCAAAACAATCAGGAGGACGATGAAATCGAAATCCAACACCGTCTGTTAATACAGGAGGAAGATGTTGACCAATCACAACTTCCAAAAGAAATGAAAGACAGAATCCGCAAGTTTAATCTTAAACTTGAAGAGTACGAAAAATCGGGTGATGCCGATTTGTTTTTCGAACTTCAACAGGATGACATCGCTATCGCTGATGACATCCAAACCTTAATTGAGGATGAAGAAGTCGAAGAGGAGGAAGAAGAAGAAGAGGAGGAAAATCAGGATAATGTTACCCAAGCAAAGGTGCAGACCAAACCTGCACAACAGCAACAGCAAAATGCGACACCTCCTGTTGCGGAGCTTACTGCGGAAGAGAGAGTGCTTAACGCAATGGCGGGAGGCAACGTAATCAGTGTATCGGATTTGGAAAGAATTTTAAATCGTGAACCTGACTATCCAAACGAACAGGTTGGTAATCTTAAATTGCGTAAGCAATACCTGAAACCGTTTTACGAAAAAGCGTAATCATTAATTAGATTATTTTTAAAAAGAAGGGAGCGAAGGCTCTCTTTTTTTTGACCGAACAGCAAATAACTTGATTATTTATTTTGATTAAAAATATTTTGTTCAAAACTGTGTTGATAAATAATCTTGAAAAAACAATTTTTATAACTAATCTTTACGACATTTGTGCAAAACTTAATTTTAGTTTTTGCCAAAGACAAATTAATCAAATCAAATAATCAAGATGACTCCTAATGACGAAAAAGAGTTTTATGATTTAATACGCAATCTCAGTAAGGGGATAAAAAAGCACGGGATTGCTAAAGTAATCAATGCCCTAAAGCAAATAAACATCAATACGGAGGGCGAAATATCCTTCACTATAATTGAGTTTATAGAAAAATCTGTCTGCTCCAAAATCGGAGTACCCAAAGACGAGCTTTTTGGATTTGCCTCAAGAGGCGAAATAACAATTGCAAGAAAATTTTGTATCCTTCTTATTAGAAAGCACGTTCCAACTCTTTCTGATGGGGAAGTTGGCAACCATTACAACAGAACCCGTCAAATCACTCATAACACAGAAAAGGAGTATCGTAAAATATTGGAAGGAAAGCAAGTTAAGTTTGAACTTGATTTCTTAGCCATCTATAATGATTTGGATAAGGATGTTGAAAAATTCATACTAACATTAAAACTTCCAAAGAAATGAGCATAGAAAACGTAGCGGGTCGCCCAAAAAAGGCAAGGGTAAAGAGATTTAGTCCTAACAAAAATGTCGAGCATACAAACACTGCTTCTAACGAAAGCAACATAACTGATGTTGAGTTCGAGGAACAAAAAAACGACAACGATTTTAATGAAAACCAAAATAGCATTTCTCAGGGCAACGACATCGAAAACGATAACCAACAGAATGAATTTCCGAAGCAAAGGAGTACTATGCGTAAGCCTAAACAAGAAGTTGTGGAGGATGTTGACGAACAAATGTTGCGTGAACTCGAAGAATCCGAAGGTGGCAGTGATGATATTCCGTCCGACAATTATAATCCTCTTCAAGATGGTGTTATTAATAGAGGATATACAAAAGGAATGGGTATTCCTTCGACTGATTCGGCACAACCAAGCAACGAACAACAGCCACCGATACAGGAAAGAATTATTCCTGAGCCTAATTATCATTCAAACGGAGCAAGTGGTGGGCTTAACGATGTTGACGATGGATTAATTAATCCGAGTAGTAACAGTGGTGGAAATAATAATGGTGGTGGAAACAATGGTGGAAGCAAATCGTCAAGTGGCGGTGGCGGGAATAATAATGGAGGCGGGGGTAGTGGTGGTGGAAAATCGTCAGGTGGCGGTAATAATAGTGGTAGTTCTGCGAAGTCTGATGAAAAAAGAGAGAGAGAAGAAAACCTGAAAGAGCTTGACAAGAAACAAAAAAAGGAGGCAATGGAAAACACTGCCGATGCTTTACTTCTTGCATATAAAAATTATCTTCCAATTCCATTTATTTATTTTGCTTCTTACAAAAAAAAGAAATTAGAAAAGCTACACGAAAACGGGGAGATTGATTTAGAAACTCCTGTTAAGAAAGACGGGACAACATTCCGTGAGCATACCGTTAAATTTAATAAGGAAGTAGAACAAGCATTTGAGATAAGCGATGATGAGGTTAAGGCACTGAAAGAGCCGTTGGTTGATGTGTTGATGGAACAGGATTTTGCGTTTACTCCAACGCAAAGGTTAATGTTTGTTGGTGGTCAGTTCCTTGTTGCTAAAATTATGATGGCAGGTAAATTTATGATGGAGATGAAAAGCGATATGGATGAGATGAAGGAAATGCACAAGGAGAAAATGGATGCACACAGGGAGCAGATGGAAATTGAGCGACTTCGTGAGAAAAAAGAAAGGGATGCAAAAATAAAAAGACAGGAAGAGTTAAGAAAAACGCAGACAGCCAAACCTGTTCAAAAAGAAGAAGCTCCTGCTACTCCCGAAAGCACAGCAAGTGTTGAACCTGATATAACAGAAGCAACTATTATTAGCATGGAAGTGAATAAACCGATAGTAACAAACCCTACGCTTGACGATGCTCTTGCTGGTGATGGCGATGGTGGCAACAACGATAATAAAGGTGATGAAGGAGATATTCCTGAATAGCTAAAAAAGAAAAGCAATGGTAGAAAAAATAAAAGAACTAAGAATAAGCATTGATGGGCTGTCACAGCTCATAATAAAGCTAATGCCGATAATCATAATGCCAAATTTAGAATATGTTGGTGATTCAAAAAGTGTTCATTATATGAACTCCAACGAAATTAAAAAAGCATACGATTCATTAATATTTGCTAAGGCTTGGAGCGGAAAATTAATGTCTGAATTAGGAGAAGCTACGCCCTATGCGAATGATGGGAAAAGAAAAGACGTGAAGGACATCGAACCGACTGCTGATGTTGCAACACGGTTTGCTTTTTCAGAGGACGGAAGTGTTTACACTCTTGGTTATGAAAATAAAAATCATATAGAAAAGGTGGATTGGCTTCGTCAGGAAATATCAACCCTTGTTGAAGTGAGTAAATTAATTACAATCAAAGACGCTACACGGGAATTTGCCATTGCACGAACAAATATTTATACTCATTTGTGCGAAGCTCGTTTTTGGTTGGGTTTTGAATTGCAACGCATCCGTGAAGAAAAGAAATATGCTTAGAGAGCCACAATTAATTATAGCAACAGGAACAAAAGGTGTTGGAAAGACTTACAAAACCTGCCAACTAATAGAAGAGTATCTTACTCCTGATATTGCTATTGGGAAAAAAGCACGAAAGGTGTTAATCTTTGATGTGAACGGAGAATATGACAACACGGAGATTATGAAAAACGGACATAGGTTTAGAACAAAGGTTCTTGCTTTGAAAGATTTACAGGAATGGACAACTAATAAAAGGGTAGAGGTTCGGAGGATTATGCCTGTTGACGCAAACGGCAATGAAGTAGGAACAGAAAAGTATCCTGAAATACTTTCTATTATTTTACACTACTTTAAGGGAGGGATGCTTATTTTGGAGGATATTAATAAATACCTTATTGAAACAAGAGATGCTAAAATCATTGGAGCATTAACAACTAACAGGCACAGGGATTTGGATATTTACATACACCTTCAATCACTTGCGCCATTAACTACGAGGATGTGGCAAAACTCCAACGTGATACGTTTTCATTATCAGATGGACGACATTGACAGATATAAAGCAAGGATACCTAACTATGAATTGTTTAAGGTAGCTCAGATGATGGTGAATGAAAAGTATTATGCAGGAGAGGAAAGGTTTTTCTGCTATGTAATGAATCAGCTTAATAAAATAAAAGGTGCGTTTACGAAATTGGATTTTTTAAAAGCGTGTCGTATGTATCTTGAGGTACACCCCGCAAAAGTAAAATCGGTTCAGCAAAAATATGGCAAAGGGTACGATGCAAGAACAAAAGCAATAAAGGAATGTGTGTTTGATTTGTATAAAAAATACTATGGGAACGCAAAACAAAAAACTAAAATAGTAAAAATTCAACCAATAATAAATTAAAAAACTAACCTATGAAAACAATAATTCTTTTTAGTCTGTCTGATATTAACCGTGAGCAATTTAACTACGGATTGTTGGCTGTGTTTATCCTTGCTATTGTAATATTTGTCGGAAAAGGAATTAGGGAAATGGTTGGAAGCGATGATGATGATGATAGTTTTATTAAACCAACTCCTCAGAGTCCGTTCAATGTCTTTGTGTTTAATTTAAAAAACAACTCTGACGAAGCAATATCTTTGGATTTGTGTAAATTAGATAGTAAAGACGAGAGGTATAGTTTTTCTAATCTTGATGGCGATTATGATATGATGGTTGAATACCTGAAAGTACATTCATTTTTTGTTTCTAACACAAGAGTTCATTACCAAAGTGATAATTGGAAGGATGTTATTTACTCAAAAGGATATACTCCATTTTCTCAACAGCAAAAACCTATTGTTGTTGCGTTTGATAATTTAGATAAATGTCAGTATCAATCATTGCTTGTTGATTCTAAAATGCAGTATGTTTTTGATTATTTCAATTCTCTTCAAACTACCCTTAATCCTAAAGAACAAAAAACAATATCTTTAATGCTTTTGGATGACGGTATTGCTGAGTATCGTAATGAGGAAGGAATAGAATTAGGAAATCAATATGTAACTCCTAAGTGTGCTTTATCTATTAAAAACAATTCCGATACAATGGAGTGTGTTAAATTGTTTGACAAAGATTATTTAACCAAAATAACTGCCGATGATTCCGAAATAAAAAAAATAGAGATTGAGTCTGTTTTTGGGATTGGCGAATATCCAAGAGTGGTTGGATGCTTTGACTCACAGCCTTTATTTGCAAGGTATATTAAAATGTACCTATACGATAAAAATAGCTCAACGAATTTTAAAGTTAATGACATACCAAAGGTATCGGGAGCGTATCGTACCGCAAATCAGTTTCAGCCAAACGTAATAGACGTTGACTTAGGGTCAGAAATATTTGTTGCCAACTTTGAAATTGAAATTGAGCCTCACAGCGAAATCCTTATATCATTCAAATAATATTAATTTTAAATTAACGATGCACAAAATAAGTGAAAAATTATTGGAGGACATTGTTAAGTGTCTGCATACATTAGGAGAGGAGCGTAACCTTGCCACTTACGAAAAATTAATTAAGGCAACAAAGAAATCAAAAAAAATAATTAAAATAATTAAAGAGGATTACCTGAAAAGTAAATAGAAATGATTGGAGCATTAAAAGCGTGGGTTGTGGTATTTGTTTGTTGTGTTTATATTTTACCATCGTTAGTTGGAGAAATTGTGTGGTGGGGTATAAAATTAAAAAACAAGAAAAAGCAATCTTTTAAAAATACTAAATTCGGAAAGAAGTTTTATTATCCTTTGCATTGGCTTGAATACGATTGGTTGGAAGATGATAAAAAGAAAAAAAAACAATGAAAGTATTAAAGGCTTTTGTGATTTGTGTGGTGGCTTTGATTTATGTTTTTCCTACACTAATTGTTTCGATTTTAGCTTTTATTAGTTTGTTTGTAACAAACAATAAAAAATATTTGAGAGATACAAAATTTGCAAAAATATATTTCTTCCCGATTAATTGGATGGAGAAAAATTGGTACAAAGACAAGAAAAAAGATGAAAGAGAAAATACTTTTTAAATTTTGTAGCAGGTCAAGACCTGAGAAGTTTTTGGCAGGAATCAATAACATTATGGGTATGGTTGCCGATAAAGAGAATTATAAGATATTGGTAAGTGCAGATACCGATGATGAAACAATGTGTTGTCCTAAAATATATAATGCTATGATGCCTCATATTGTATCAGGAAAGGTTATTTTGGTTTTTGGGATAAGCAAATCAAAGGTGGATGCAATTAACAGGGATTTCGATAAGGTGGCAGATTACGATTATAAAATTATTTGCAATTTTAGCGATGATATGGAATTTGTTGTAAAGGGGTTTGATGATAAAATAAGAAATCATTTTGCACATAGCTTCCCTGACTTTAATGGAAACCTTAATTATGATAATGGTTACAACGGAAATGCAATAAGCACAATGTCAATTATCGGAAGAGTGTATTTTGATATTATTTTGAAGCAAAGGGTTTATGATGATGAATATTTTTCTCTTTTCTGTGATAACGAATACACGGAAGTAGCAAAGATGTTAAACAAGATGGCGTATTATCCTGAAACAGTATATAAACATAATCATCCTGCAAATAACAGCAGTGTTCCAACGGATGAGCAGTACAGAAGAACAGAATCTTTTTTTCATCAGGATATGGCTACTTACGAAAGAAGGAAATTAAATAAATTTGGATTGAATTAAAATGACGACAAAGCAATGAGCTACACACAAAATAACGAAGAGAATTTGGTTCTCGAATACTTCAAAAACAGACACAATTCAGCTATGTGTGTCCTCGATTGTGGAGCAAATGACGGAATAACTTTCTCTAATTCATTGAGAGTAATTGAACTTGGTTGGCAAGGTGCTTTAATAGAGCCTTCGCCAAAGGCATTTACTCTTCTTAGAGAAACGCATAAATCAAACCCCCTTGCACGGTGTTATCCATTCGCAATAACTAAAGAAGATGGCGTGTTTGAGTTACAGGAAAGTGATTCCATTTTAAATCAGGGCGACACTTCTCTTGTTTCAAGTTTTAAAAATGAAGAAACCGAAAAGTGGAGAAACTCAGGAACGCAATTTACTCCTGTGAAAATAGCAGGAATGACCTTCGATTCCTTTGTAAAAACATTTTTTTATGATACATTTAATCTTATCTCGATTGATGTGGAAGGCTTGGATTATGAAGTGTTATCACAAATTGATTTGAATAAATTCGGGTGCGAAATGCTTATCGTAGAGTTTAACGGTAAAGACGAACAAATGTTTACCGATTACGTTACACAGTTTGGAATGAAATTGCTTTCTAAAAATCCTGAAAACTTAATTTTTGTAAAATAATGCTGTCGATACTCATACCAACAGTTCCCGAAAGGAAAAAAGTATTCAATGCTCTTGTAGAAGAGGTGAATAGACAAATTTTGTCCAATGGTTTAGTTGGGGTTGTTGATATTATTTTCGATGATTCTAAAAAATATCTTGATGGCGGAATAACAGTTGGAGAAAAAAGAGATAATCTCGTACAGTGTGTAATAAAAAAATACTGCTGTTTCTTGGATGATGATGAAAATATTTCACCGACCTATGTGAAAACACTTTATCAGATGTGCGTAAAAGATTTTGATGTATGCACATTCAGAAGTTTATATAAGTGTGACCACTATTGGGCATTAGTAGATATGGATATGGAGAACCCAATAAACGAACAAGCAACAGAATTAAAAATAGTAAAGAGAAGAGCTTGGCACATTTGCCCGATACGCACTTCTATTGCACAGCGACATAGGTTTAAGCATATAAACAATGCGGAGGATTGGGATTGGATGGAGCGTGTGCTTATAGATGTTGTAACGCATTGCCATACGGACGAAATTATTCATCAGTATAATCATTCTGCCTCAGCTTCGTTGGTTGATGCAATAGAAAGAGTTAATAGTTAACAATAAAAAAATGAAAACAGGATTGTTATATGTATCATTCGGTAGTAATTGCGATAGGCTGTTAGCTTATTGTGTTGCATATTCAAGGCAATTTACCAAGCTCCCTATTTGTGTGCTTACAAATATTACTGAGTCGCAACGTGATGCAAAATGGCGTGATGTGGATAATATAGAATTTATATATTTTGATTTGCCGACAGAATCAAACAGACAGATTAAAACAACGATGAACCAATATGCTCCATTTGATTACAATATATATATGGATGCTGATAGTTTTATTTGGAAAGTTTGGTTTGATGATGTTATACAAATGGTTTTAAGCACAAGTCCTGATATTGTATTCAATCATTTTTGCGATTATCCTTATGCAGATGGTAGGTTTCAAAATATTTATCTTCGAGCTTTACGTCAGTTCGGATGTGAGATGCCTTTGCGTGTTTATAATGGAGCATTTATCGGATTTAAAAAAAATGCGAATACTGATAAGTTCTTTTTAACGTGGAATATGCTGTGGAAAGAGTTTGGGGCGCAACGTGAGATGCCTCCTCTTGCCTGTGCTGTTCAGAAAGTAAAGGAGCTTAAAATTAATTGTCTGCCACCTTTGTTTTTTTGTCCTGACGGAAGAAATGATGACTCGGTTGTTCAGCATAATTACGGGGAGGATTTTTATTCAAGAATAGGTGTAGAGCCGATAGCGTTATCGCATCAGGCTACCTATGAAACAAATGCTTATGGATTTACTCAATTATAGAAAATGAAAAATATTCCATTATTTAAAGTCTTTATGTCCCAACATATCGGAGAGTACATAACAGATACATTGTTAAGTGGCTTTATTGGTCAGGGGGCTAAAGTTGAAGAGTTTGAATCTCTTCTTAAAAATAAATTCACAACAGATAACTTGATAACGGTGAATAGCGGAACATCGGCTATTCATACAGCATTACATTTGCTCAAGCATCCGTTTTATGAAATGCCATCAGGTGTTGAGGGTGGTGCGATTGAGAAGTGGCACGGAATAAATAACGGAGATGAAGTTTTAACGACTCCATTAACCTGTTTAGCAACTAATATGCCTATACTTGCAAATGGGTTAAAGATAAAATGGGTGGATATTGATAAGACAACTATGAATATGGATTTGGATGATTTGGAAAGTAAAATTACCGAAAAGACAAAAGCTATTATTGTAGTGCATTGGGGAGGGTATCCTGTGGATTTGGATAGGTTAAAGTCTATACAATTATCGGCACAAAAAAGGTTAGGGTTTAAACCTGCAATAATCGAAGATTGCGCTCACGCTTTCGGCACTAAATTTAATGGTAAATTATTAGGAAATCACGGAAACCTTTGTGCTTTCAGTTTTCAGGCTATAAAACATTTGACAACAGCCGATGGCGGTATGCTAATACTTCCTTATCCTGAATTATATAAAAAAGCAAAGTTGTTTCGTTGGTATGGTATAGATAGGGATGGTAAAAAAATGGCAATGCGCTGTGAGGATGATGTGAAAGAGTGGGGTTTTAAATTTCACCTAAACGATGTAAATGCAACTATCGGAATTGAAAATATGAAATATGTTGATGGGGTAGTGCATGGGCATAAATCAAATAGTAATTTTTATGATAGGGAGTTGCGTGGAGTTGCAGGGATTGAATTGTTAAAAAGAGATGATAGGGCGGAATCAGCGTCTTGGATTTATTCTTTATTGGTTGACAGAAAGACCGATTTTATAAATCACCTTCAAGCACACGGAATTGCAGTTAGTCAGGTTCACGAAAGAAACGATAAGCACAGTTGCTTTAGTGAGTTTGTATCACCGTTGCCTAACTTAGATGAAGTAATTCCAAAACTTATTTCCATTCCTGTCGGGTGGTGGGTTTATGAAGATGACAGGCAGTATATAGTTGATACAATAAAAAAAGGTTGGTAAAATGAAAGTAGTAGCGATAGTAGCGTTAGCGAATTTCCCGCATTGGAAAATGTGTATGGAGAAATTAAAGACTCAGGTTGATGAAATATATGTTCGTGTGGATACAACACAGGAAAATAAATTGCAGGAGTTAATGGAAAGTAAACTTGCCACAGGTATTATGTTGGCGAATACAGAATGGAACAGGTATAATTGGAGAAATGAATTGCTTACAATGATTACCAATGCCAATGCCGATATTGTTCTTACCCCTGACCAAGACGAGATTTATGAGGACGCAATAATGGAAGATTTGGTTAATTTTTATAATAGCGATAAAGAAATTATAATGTGCGATTTTGTTACACCTATGCCGACAGATGATGGAAGGATTATTCCTGAGCTGAATGGAAAGGCGTATCCGTCAGCACCGCACTGTATGGGTTTTAAATGGAAGCCCGATATTACTTATTTCCCTTATTGCGGATTGTGTCAGCCTACTAACTATGCCAATAATCCTAATAACAGGTATTACGCAAAAGCTCTTGTCGCTCATTATTGTATGTGGACAAAAGATTTAGAGGATGCAAAGAAAGTTTGGATATTAAAAGAATATGGTTGTTTTTAAACAGTAAAAATGATAGCAGAAACATCGTCATACGAACAAAATAATTTCAGAAAAGATTTTTTTGAAATTATATCAAACATACAGCCTGAACTTATTGTTGAGTTTGGAATAGGTAACGGATATTCATTGCAGTCTTGGTTAGATTTCACAGGTGGTAACTGCGAGATACATTGCTACGATTTGTTTGATGATTTTCCGTATCATCATGCTTCTTATGATAAAATAAAAAGTATAATAAACGAATCATCAATGGTGCGTGTTGAGAATCTTGATTTTTATAAAGGGTTGGATAAATATGCAGACGGGCAAATTGATTTATTGCATATTGATATTGCTAACAACGGAGATACATATCAGTTTGCATTTGAAAATTATTTAAAGAAGATTTCGGATAAAGGGGTTATGATATTAGAAGGCGGTTCGGTTGAAAGGGATAATGTTTATTGGATGGGTGAATTTAATAAACGGAAAATAAATCCATACCTTATGGAAATGAAAGATAAGTATGACATTCAGATAATTGAAAAATATCCATCATTAACTATCGTTAAAAAATAATGGACACAAACAAAACAGTTATATTGTCATTCGCATCCAAAGGGCGGGAGGATTATCATAAAGGTTTATTACGTCTTATGCAGAGCGTGAGAGATAATACCGATTACGATGGTATGTTTTGGAGTTTAGATAACAACACAACCGAACACGCAGGGTTTCCTGTAATTTGCTGTAATGGTATCTATCCTCAGCCTAAAGAGTTTCAGATAAAGTCACATCAGGAAGTTCCGTATCAGTTTAAGTTGGGTTGTATGCAGATAGCAAGGGAATGTGGCTATAAAAAAATTATATGGTTGGATAGTAGTATTCAGATTGTAAAAAATATGGATGAGTTATTTTTAAAATCACCGATAATAGCATTTGATAATTTAGGGCATCCATTGAAAAATTATATTTCAGACGTTACGTTGTATAATATGTGTGTTGGTTCAGAATTAGAGCAAATGAAACAAACGTGGGGCGGTGCAACAGGGTGGGATTTTGGAAATAAAATTACAGAAAACATTTTTCAAGCGTTACTGCATCAGTCAATGATTGGCTCGTTTAACGAAGGTGGAAGTAAAAGAGATGGGTTTATAGCTCACAGACACGACCAAGCAGTAATGAGCGTTTTGTTTAACATAAACAATGTTCCGCTTTTACCTTATGGGACTATTGTTACAGCTCCGCATTACAAAGAGCCGTTTGAATACGGAAGAGATTTTTATTTAATACATAAAGGTGTGTGATGCAAAAACAATTAGCCATACTAATACCAACACTCCCCGACAGGATGGATTGCTATGTTTCGTTGTTGTCTGAATTGATTAATCAACGTGCAGTGGCGGGGTTACAAAACAGGATTCAAATATTATCTCTGTGCGACACTCAAGAAATGTCGGTTGGGGAAAAAAGAAATTGGTTAATGGATATGGCTTACCAATCCAAATATATACAGTACTTGGACGATGATGATAAAGTTTCGAATGGCTTTTTGCTAAAAATGTACGAGGCTACACTTACAGATACGGACGTTATTACGTTTCGTGGAGAGTATCACGAAGCGGGTGTTTATAATTCTGATTTTATCATATCAAGTTTATTGCAAACAAATTCTAATTTAGGTAATGTATTATACAGGCGACCAAATCATATATGTGCTGTAAAAAGAGATATTGCTATCCAATGTAAATTTCCGCCAATAAGTAACGCAGAAGATAAAGCATATTCAGAGGCTATTTGTAAACTAATAAAAACAGAAACTCATATTCCTGAAAAATTATATTTTTATATGTTCGATAAAGACAAAACACTAACACAATTACAATATAGATTAAAATGAAAAAATTACTAAATATTTATCTGATTCCTGAGAAAATTATTGTTTGGATGATAACATTATATGTTTTCTTTTCATCTCTTAAAAAAGAAATCAATGAAGAGGATGACGGAACTGTTCCTCGTTCAGAGTTGTGGCATAAAAATTTAACAAGAAAAATGGCGGACAGAGATACGATGATTGAACAAGTTAAAAAAATTGACAATAGTGCAGGAATTTTAAAATACATAATCCCTGCGTTGGTGTGGTTTCCTTTGATAAAATGGATTTTTAATATTTAAAATTATAAAAAATGGACAGCGAAACAATCTTAGAGTTAATGAAAAATCCTGAAAAGGTCTTGTTTGAATTTAAAGAATGGGATAATGATACACGGGAAGAATACATTGAGTTTTTTTATAAAAATCATCCTCATCCGAATAGTTCTTTTGACGGCAATGGGTTTCGATACGATATTCATTACTTAAACAAGTTAGGGAACGATTTAATTCTTTGTCCTGTTGAGTTTATTTCAAATTATGTTGATGTCATAACTAAAGATTATGTCGATAAACAGGATAAGGTGTTTGCGAAAAACATAGCATCTGAAATGGAATTTTATCGTGAAGAATTTTTCTTAGAGCTTAACGCTACGGCTATCGGAAATCTTGGATATTTTTATTTATTTACTTCCGATGAAACAGCGAAAGAGATTGTAAAATCAAAGTTGCTTGAGATATTTATTTGGAAATTCAATAAGTATAAGAAATTTTTGGAAGCACTTAATTCGATTAATTAAAATGAAGATAGAAATTGAAATAATTAAAACAAAAAAACTTACGAAAGGTGAGTATGTTTACGAAAGAAAAATTCCTGAACAAAAAAGAGGCGAGGCGATTGATGTTTTTATGGAAAGAATAAAAAAAGAAATTCAAAAAGAATTAAAATGAAATTAAAAAAATGGCAAGGCGGAGCAAGTTATATTGTTGACCTGCTTAATATCAAAGACGGAGTTATTACCGAAGGCGGAATTTATCGCACATAACACATCTAAAAATTAATTTAAAAAATAAAAAAATGACAACACTAAAAAATGTTATCGGATTACGGATGCTGACCGAAGAGATTAGCGCACTACAAAGAAATGGATTTGACTTTATTTGTCCTTTTGTTCCTCCAATTCCTATGAGGACACAAGGTTCTGCTCTAATGGGTGGGCAACCGCAAATGTCAATACAGAAAACGAACTGTAATTCAGGTTGTTCGTTATTTAAAATAAACGAAGCTGATATAAAATCAGAAAAAATATCTGTTACTCTTTGTTGCGGTGGAACACCTGTTAGTTATGAAATTGAAAACGTAATTCCTGTTCCAACAGTAAATGATAATAAGGGGGGTAGCACTGATAGTGGAGAGCCAAAAATAATTTCAATGAATAACCCAAATTAAGATGATACAATTTTTGCTAAGAATCGTTTCGTTTATCTATATTTTGTGTATTATTGTACCGTCGTGCTTGGTAATGTTTATCACACGAACTTTATTTATTATTTTAAATAATTTCACCTATCATAACTTTGTAAATTTCCATTTGCCGATAGACGAAATACAAAAACGTGGATTAGGAATACAGTGGTATGGTTTTCTGAAAGTGTGGATGCTTGTAGCTTCTCCGATAGTACAATTATTTGTTGATTTCTTTGATGCCTGTAAAACGATTAGGTTTTAGTAATGGAATATAATGTTGAAATAGTGAAATTTGGAGAACTCCCTCAGTGGGCAGAGCAAAAAAGAGATACTATTATTGTTGGAAGATTGGATGGTATTGATAGGTGTGTGAGATTCTATTGTCATTGTGAAAATGCAACTCCAATATACATTCCTTTCGGAGAATATAATAATGAGGGGGGGGTGGTGAAAGAACAATGAAATGGGTGGTTCAGGATAAGGTCTTATCTATATCGCCGTCCATTCAGGTAAATGTAGGTTGTAATTGCCATTTTTGGATAACAGAAAATAAAAACACACGCATAATAAAAAAGATGTCAGCTAACTTAGAAATATCAACTGTTGTAGGATGTAAAATGTTATGCGATTATTGTCCGCAAAAATCACATATTCAAAATTACTCTGCAAAAGTTAGAGCAACGAAAGGTGTTTTAGAAGGATTTAAAATGAAATTTGCCGACTATACTAAATATTTATCTACTGTACCGACAAGCGTTGATATTGTTTTCGCAGGAATGGCAGAGCCTTTTTTAAATGAACACGCAAGTACTATGATTTCGTTTGCATATAACAAAGGTCACAGAGTTTCTCTTTATACAACCTGTGTGGGAATGGATGAGTCTGATGTGTTGGCACTGTCAAAAATCACATTCAATCATTTTTGTCTGCACCTTCCTGATGCTGATGGATTAATGAAAGTGAAAATAACGGATGAGTATTTGAATATCCTGAAACTGATAATGCCTATACATAAAAACATGATGTGCATAGGTAAATTACATCCACAGGTGAGAGAAGCGATTGGTGTAGATGTTTCTGATGGAACGAATAGCTTATACAGTAGAGGAGGAAGTTTAAAAGAGTTAATGATACCAAAAAAAACAGGCAAGTTGTTTTGTAGTGCTTGTACCGAAGATTTGAATCATAATATTCTTATGCCTAATGGCGATGTTTTGTTATGCTGTATGGATTATGACCAAAAGCACGTTATTGGAAACCTTAATTCAATGTCATATACTGAATTGTTTCAGAGTGATGAATATAAAAAAATAAGACGTGGCTTGGATGGTGATGAAAGCATTGATGTTCTTTGTCGGAAATGCGAAGTGTCAGCAACAGTTAATTAAATGAGAGAGATACATTATTTTTTAGGTTATTCACCAACGAATGTGTGTGGTTCGTACAGTCAATCGAGAACAGTGTACGAGCATCTTGTAACCTGTAACAAATGTTTGGAAGAAATCAAAAAATCAAAAACACAAATCAAAAAAAGTAAATAAATTAAACTAAAAAAACAAAAAATGGAAAATCAAAATCTAATTTTAATCTCTTCGGTGTTCTTGGCGGTAACTATATTGTTATTGCGGATAAAGGTGTATGTTAAGTACATTCGTGAATACAGCAATCCGTATTACCTGTCAGTGAAGAATACCAATGGGCTTGTTCAGAGAGCAGTGCTGTATGGGTTTAATGATAAACTTCATTCACAAAACTACGGAAGTGGAAATGGTGTTATAATCGAAAGTCAGTCAGATAATCCGTATCTTCGCCATCTTTCGAACTCAGCTTACTCTCCATTTGAGATTAAGAGAATAATTATCGAAGGAAATAAAGAGGAGGTCTATGAAATGTGTTTATCTATATATAGTGCGGATGCAAATGGGCAATCTTGTTGTGTCCCAATCTCCGTAAAACAAAATATAGACGATTCGATAACAAGTTTTTTGTCTGATGAGCGTATTCGGGTACAAATGAATTATCCTATAAAGATTGATGGAAATACTTTTATTTCATTTTTCGCAAAGCCAAATTCTGAAACAAATATGTATATTTATTACCAAAAAGAAAACTATAAGTTAATGAGATTTTACAGGCATTTAACTAATAAATTAGCAGGAAGAAAATACGTTACAAAATCAGATGGCATCACCATAAAAAATAAAAGTAAATAATAATTTAATAAGTAAAAATAAGTAAAAACCAAAGAAAAAATGCAAAACGAAAAACAGGCAAAACAAAGCGCAAAAGAAGCAACGATGGTTTCTTTAGACCTTCAACAAGGGGAAGAAATCGAATTAAAGAAAGAGCATTATAAATCCATACTGAAAGGGTATAGCGATTTGATTGATGCTATTGATAAAAAAATAGAATTGATGGATTCTATTGTTGGCGAACAAAACAACACCGATATAGCTTATAATAAAGCGAAGCTCGTTATTGAAAAGTTGGAAGCGGAGAATGTTATTTTTGAGAAAAAGAAATTCTTTGAAATGTGGTTACAGCGTTCTATTGAATATGCTGAAAAGTTTGCTAAGGTAACTTTTGAGTGTAATGAGAAATTTGATGAGGCGGAAGCTAAGGCAAAAGAAATTGCCTTAAAAGACATCAGGTTGAAAAGTTATATGGCGAAGTACGATGCAGAGGAAAATAAAAATCAAAAAATCAAAAACGAGTATTACTTGTTATTGAAATACGAAATCGGTAAAGTTAAAAACCAATAGCTGTGTTTGTAACATTTAGTGGGATTAACTCAATAGGTGACGATAGCTACTTTATGATATTTTTAGCAAGAAAACCACTTGCACTTGGGTCTTTAGACAGGGGATGAATTGCCTCTGTTGTTTGTTAATTAAAAAGATTGTACCTTTGTAAAAGTTCATTGATGTGTTGATATATGGTTGTAGCAAAAACACTTTGCTATTGTAAAATCAAAAAGTAAACGCACGATAACCAAGTGCAACAATCAAAATTGTTTTAAAGAACTAAAAAGTTCGCAACATTTTAAAACTCAGCAGGGTCACTGCTGTCAATCGCTAACGTGAGGCAATAGCCTGTGCGTAGGTTGAAGAACCCCCTTTGCTTTAGCAAGGTGAGTATGTCAGCAGGTTGTCGGATAACCCAAACAGTTATTTGCATCCAGAACCAGATTTAGAGTCCGAAAAAACGGTAGCTTATAGAATTAAGGAAGGTAGTATCGGTGCGGGGATATGGAAAAAGGAACAGGCATTGATTTTTACAGTCACATAAAAGTCGTACATCAGTGTATAACTTTGTATGATGTTGGTATGTTTTTTTTATCTTGTCGGAAGCGACAGTAGCCTTAACTAATCATTTTGTGTTTTCGGAGAAAGATTCGAACTTCCATAACAACAGCCAAAATGTTGTGTCCTGCCCTTAGACGACCCGAAAGTGTTGTGCGGTGAGTGTCGCTCGAATACACCTCTCAAGGGCTTCAACCTTGCGCTAAACCATCTCAGCTACCACCGCATAAAAGATGATTGATTACGAAGGGTAGGCGTGGCACTTTCTTTCATAACAATGGTTTGCAACACTCTGTCATTTCCGAAATTGAACGCCTCGTTTTAGGTCGGCACAGGAATTTCACCCTGCCCCCGTCGCTCCCAACAGTAGTTTGTTTCAACTCCCGACTTTTACTTGCCACGACAGGCTCTCCTTTCGCTGATTATATCCGATTGCTCGGTTTCATAAATCAATCATCCATTAATTTCAAAGAACTTTTTTGTAGTAAGGCAGAAGGGACTCGAACCCTCAAGAATGTCCTCATCCCAAATGAGGCGAGTTGCGCCTGAACACTCAACGTCTTAATGTCTTTGGGGATTGAGTAGGCTGTTTTATCTCGTTATCCTAAACCAAAGGTTAAAATCAGGCTTTCCCCGCCCGACAGTTACCTGCCCCAAACTTTTAAATATTTTAAAGAACTATTATTTTAATTAAACTAAAATTTTTATTTCAAAAAAAACTCCAAAAAAAAAACCCCAACTTTTCAGTAGGGGTTCTTTTTGGTTTGTATGTTATGTTTTTAACATCGCAAAAGCAAAATAGAATCCCCACACGAAACGTCCCCATTAATTCGGACACTCCATTCGGTTCTCGTTTTACACGCTGTATTTATATGTTGTTGCATTGAAAGCATTTTAATTTTTTGTAGTGCGAACACTGTTATTTTTAAATCAGAGGACAAAAGTATAAAAAGATTTTGGATTGACAATGAAAAAAATATTATTTTTTTGAAAATAATTTATATTGTCTGATAATCAGTGAATTAAAATAGAAAAAAATATGAAATTAAAATTAATTTAAACTCGGACTGTAAATATCGTATTCGTTATCCAAAATAATCGTAGCGCAATCATCGCATTTATATATCCCCGCAAGGTTATAACACGATTCATCAGCAATGGTTTCAATAGCTATGCGAAAATCTTTATTTGTTTTTTTTAATGCAGTCAGTACTTCTCTTTTTGTAAGAGATTTGTCGATAGCATATACCTCGTTGCCTTCATCCATCATGTTAACTATCTCTTTTTTATCAAAAAGTAATTCATTGTCGTTATCAAAATTATTCGCAAGTAAGTGTACTTTATCACAAAAACAACATTTGTATATCGCACAGACTTCTCCTGAATAATCGTCAGTATGAATTGTAATTGGAGCTATGTCCATATCAATAGTGCCTTTATCCTGTTTAAGCGATTTGATAAGTTCGCCAACGCTGAATGTTTCACCTCTAAAATGTTTTATGTTAATTGGGGTCATAGTGAATATATTTACTGCAAATTTAATAATATTTTTATATTTTCATTTTTTAAGTTATGAGATGTTTGACACGCTCAAGTGCTAAGATGTTTAACTATCAAAAGAATTTGGAATATGGCAAACATAATATTCACATCCGCTTATTTTTATGTGTTGCCTTCCTGAATTTATCATTCGCTTTATAAATATCCAATCGTGTCCGTATCCATTACACCCCAACCAATTAAATTCAGGTAGCCTTCTGTGTGCAATAGAAGATGTGCCTATTGTTCCTGAGTCTAATCTTGATTCCCTGATAGCCGATGTCATTATTTCATTTGTAGTTGGATTAAACCGCCATAGTATAATATCATCAAAATAAACCCAATCAACATTTGGGTTGTTTTCAAAACCGTTTATAATTTGGTTTAGATGCTTCGCTCCGAAAATATCGTCAGTATCAAGGTATGAAATTATTTCCCCTGTTGCAGTAAAGCAACCTGCGTTTCTAACCTCTCCTGAAAATAAAGGTTTCTTATCAAGGATAATTAATTTCATGTCATGCCTGTTCCGATAGTGTTTATCAAACTCCATTGCGGTTATAGTGCATCCGTCAGAAACAATTATTAATTCTTTGTCTTGGTATGTTTGTTTTGTAAAAGAATCAACAGCACGATGAAATTTATTCACTCTGTCTGTTGCTCCCCCTGCATATTCAGAAAGGTACGATGCCATTACAACTGAAATTTTCATTTTAACAGGCGTAGCAATATTGCCCATAGGGATACTGAATATTGTTTTTAATAACCTTGAGTGCTTCAATCATTACATCAACGCTGTCTGCGTTATGAAAATTCATTTCAATTTTAGGAAGTTCTGTCACATCTCCTTCTTTTAAATCCTCTCCAACCTTTCTGCCTATGACCGCAAGTTCTTGAAGAGTTAAAGTGTTTGATTTTCCATTAACCGCTATTGTTCCAATGTCGTCTTGAGCAAATTCTACTGTTGTTGTTTTTTTTGTTGTTTTTATCATTTTGTTTTTTTTATTGGTTTGCTTTTCGCAATCTTTTAAGCTGTACTAAAAGCAAATCGCTTTGTGAGCCTTTAAAATATTCACAATCAACTTTTCCGTGAGTTATTTTAAACGGAACTCGCATTAAATAATTGCGATAATTGCTTACTTCGCCTTTACCGTAACGAGCGCACACTGTATTGAGAGGACAACCTGTGCCTGTACATTTCTTATCCACCTATTGCACCGATTTCCTTTAGGTATTCTATGTCAGGAGAAAACTCTCCAAAGTATTTTTTTTCAAGTTCATTGTATTCTTCTTCGGTTAATTCCGATTCAAAGTATCCGCTACTAAAATTGTTTACTTGTGCGTAGCCGACACGATGAAACGCCATAATTTTATATCCGACAATTTGCCTATCAAATGTTCTTTGTGTTTGGACAATTCGTATCATTCCTTTTGAATCAAGAACCTCCCAAGCTATTCGCATAAATTTTGTTTCAACCTCCATTTTCCTGTAACGATATTCGGCAGAGTCTTTAGGTACACTATCAAGTTCATTGCATCGCAATTTGAACTTGTAAATTAATTCTGTTTTGGTTGTATTTCTTTCCATTATTGTATTTGATTTAAGATAGCAGTGTATTCTCTTGTAGTTAAATTAAATTTAGTTGGCTTGTCGTCACGCTTTTTTCCAAAACGGATGATAATATCAGGCATTAACCTAATCTTACCGCAATCAAATATTGAGTTTTTGTCAACTACTAAGTTTGGTGGTAGCTTGTATGTTTTTACAAAATCATCAATTAATGCTTTCTTTGTTGTTTCCATTTTTTTATTTTTATCCGAAAATCCATTCTGCGTTATTGTGAATTGACAAAATTGATGTATCAATATATTTAGGTATGCCTAAAGCGTCTGTGTCCATTGCAAAGTACGCATCAGGAGGCATTGATTTATCAGCCTCATAACGGAATTGAAATTTATCCAATACTGTTTTGTGAATCAAAATCATTCCCAATCCACAATGGAACACTTTTTTTAAACCTCCGTCAACCATCATCAGGTCAGCACCGTTTTCCATAACTACCGTTTCTCTTATATCCCCAAACTGTTCTGATTTCTGAGCCATTAAATGACTATCCTCTCCAAAATTAATCATATACATAGCTGAAACAACAGGCTTGTTATGTATCATTAGCCTTTCTATGACATCGGGTGGAGAGATAAGGTCGCTCTCGTAGTGTAACAGGTAATCGTAATTATTCCGTATAGCGTATTTACGAATCTCTTCGTGGCTATCCGCTAATATCTTGTGGATACTGTGATGCTTTGGTTTTACATAAATACACTTAAATCCTTCCTTTATGAAACGCTTATAATTTTTGCGTGTTGACGAATTATCCACTATTAGCACATCTACGTTTTTGTAAGTTAAAGACCTTACCCGTGCAATGTAATCTTCGATAGCGTAATTTTTACTATCGCTGTGCGGTGTACCGATTAAGACACGGTGATTTTTTGTAATGTTTGATGGTGTTTTCATTTTATTAATAATTAATTGTTGCTTTTATACATTGGTATTCTTTTGTAATTCCGTTTTTTGTGAAGGATTTTGTGTAGGTGTGTATTGGTTGCCAAATCATAACAGGGAATGGTGTTTGGTCTTTAAACTGATTAACATCAACTCCTTCCTTCTCCCAAACAAATGATTTTATTTTTGGTTGAAGGGAATTGATTAAATCCTCAAATGGTTGAAAATCATTTTCTCCTTCTTTACAAGCGATGTCAATCCCAACGGCACACGCTTTTTTCATATTATTTAAACTGAACTGTTTATCTTGCTGTTTATTTAGAAAACATTCAATCAATTCGTAGCATTCTTCAAACCCGCATCTATATTCTTCTGTGTGTGTTACATATCCTTGATGCTCTATAAATGAATTACAATATTTTTCTAACTCACTTATGTTTTTAATCACAAACACCCCTTCAATTAAATTCTTGTTTGTAGAGAGTTGGCAGATTACTTTTTTGCTATTTTCGTACCCCGTACTTTTAAAATATTGATAAAGATATGGAATGTTACCGCCAATACAATAATCTCCGTCTTTAGGTAATTCATCCGAATATCCATACGCATCATTTCCAATGTAATATGCTTTAATTTCGTTTTTCATCTGTTAATTGATTAATTAAATTTACATGGCTGTCAAACCATTCATCTCTTTCGGCAGGGGAAAGGTTTCGTGTGCATTCTTTCGCTACCAAAATAAAGTCTTTTACTTTCTCTGCTGAATGCACTTTTATCATTCCCGCTCCAAGTGCCACAGAGTTTTCTGCCTGTCCGTTTGTTGCAGGAGAATAAAATATTGATTTTGATATTTCGTGTGAGTTCATTGTTGTTTTCGTTATTATTGGTAATCAACTGACATACTCCTCTCGCTAAAGCAGAGAGGGTTCTTCAACCAACGCACAGGCTACTGCCTCACGTTTGCGATTGAGAGCAATGCCCTT
>Ga0114962_10000086_pt1 | contig 72423 bp, 93 predicted proteins | sample C_130820_MF_Meta_FD_87017 | JGI IMG/M metagenome (GOLD analysis project Ga0114962, IMG submission 87017) | Freshwater microbial communities from Lake Croche, Canada to study carbon cycling - C_130820_MF_MetaG | ecosystem: Environmental > Aquatic > Freshwater > Lake | place: Lake Croche, Canada... | reverse complement strand
TTATCAAATGATACAAATTCATTTATCTTACTTTCATTAAACTGAATAAATGTTTTAATCATATAAGTATATATTCAGTTTGTAAATCAGGAAAAATGTCGTATATTTGTACAAATAATCAACTATGATTAAACGTTACGGTTTTATCGAATACAACAAGTCAGAACTCTTTAACAAGATTGACGCTATTGAGATTTCTCAAGTAGGTGATCAAGTCGTTACTAAATATTTTAATACGGTGATAAACACATCAACCGTATCTCGTTTATATGAAATATTCGATATTCGGGCTTTCTTGAAATCTAAGATTACACAACTTGAATCTAACTTCAATATTACCAACTACCGTTTTGTTATGAAACGTGGTACTCAGGAACTAACACTTCTTTCTGATAGTGTTGAGATTGGTGTTACAAAATTCCATAAAGCTTTCTTTATTCTTAACTCTACTGATAAGTCTCGTAGACTTAATATGAATATGGGTTTATTCCGTGAGGATAACAACTCTTATTTAGTTTCTTCTATTCGTAATATGTCCTTGTCTAAGAAACATTTGAAGGGTGTTACTAAAATGGCTGAAGAAATATCACAGACAATAGATGTTGAAACATTTGATGAACAGATTGCTTCTATTAAGTCTTTGATTGGAGAACGTGTAATGTTATCGGAGATAAGGAAGATTATCGTTGATAAGGATTTGAAAGTAAATCACCAGAAGTTTGATGCGTTTAAGAACTCTATACGTTTCTCAGCAACTGATCGTCTTAGTGGGTTGAGTAAGTCGGAACTTGCTGTCTTAATGACACCTTCGGATAAGTTGGAACTGAATCAACATAATGATTTTTCGATTGAAGCGTTTAAGGTATTTAACTGTTATATTCAGATATTTTCTCGTCAGGACTCTTATGTAGTTAAGAAGGAAACTGAAAAGATTTTGAAGATTACACAGTGTTTTATTCGTGACGAAAAACTAAACCAACTACTTGAACTTATATGAGGATAAGATTTTTTCTTTCAGTTATTTTTATAGCTTTAACTATCGGGGCTATATTATATAGGTTGCATCGTAATGAGGTTGATGAGGAGAAAGCTAAACTACACCGACATGGTGTAGTTAAAGTGCTTTCATATCATTCTGATGACGGTAAGGATAGTATTGTAACAACAACAATTCAAGATACATTTAGAATAAAATAAAAATAAAAATATGAGTTTAATAAGAAGGATTCTAGGTATGAAAGACCTATCAGCGGAGTTTGAAATACCCGAAGTGAGTATAAACAAGAAGTCTATTCCAAAGGAAAAGAAATCAGGTAATCCACCACCACCACCGGTGGCTACAAAAATACCTAAGTATGATGGACCACCAATACCGTTTAGTAAATCAGAATTGGATTGGATCAAGAAGCTTTCTACTGCTAGGAAAACTATATCTAGAAATGATCTAGTCTCACAGATTAAGAAGGCGAAATTCAAGGAGATAACAAATAATAGGGTACTTGAGTTACTTGATTATGTTTACAAAAAAGATCTATAAAGGTTGTTTTATTAAAATATTTATCGTATATTTGTAAAAACTTTCAAGGAATGCCATATACAAGGAAAACTTCTGATATACATATTTCACCGGAACTTAATGATGTTCTGTTACAAATGGAACCAGCTTCAGAGATAGCTCGAATGCTTTTGAAGTCTCGTTTATCATTGGATGTACTTATTGATAATCACGTCAACTACTTATCCGTGTCCTCTTCGGATAAGACTAAGATATCATATCTAACCCCAGAACGGTCATCTCAAATGATTGAATCTGGTGAGGATGTATGGCATTCAAGTAAACGTATATTTGCTAAACCCGGTTCTTTTATCAAGAAGATATTCAAGGATGTCTCCGATAAGGAAGTAGAGTTGTTCTCTACTCTTTATCGTAATGTCCAGTCATCACCATCTTTTACTTTCAAAATAGTCGAAGGTGAAGACATTCGTAAGTATTATCATTATGAGAGATATGTTACACAAGATTCTACATTAGGTAATTCTTGTATGAAACATAAGTCATGTCAACCTTGGTTTCAACTTTATGTTGATAACCCAGAACAAATAAAAATGCTTATTATGGTTGACAACACAGACCATATATTAGGTAGAGCTTTGCTTTGGATGAATACTACTGACCCAAATGGTAAGGTATTCCAACTGATGGATCGTATATATACGATTGCTGATGAAGACTATGTCTTCCATTTTAAAAAGTGGGCTGATGCAAATGGGTTCATCTATAAGAAGGAACAAAAGTGGAATAACACTTTGAAGTTTGTATCTAATAACCAAGACCTTGAAATAATGAGGTTGTCTGCTAAGTTGAATATATCTGACTATGATAGGTATCCTTACTTAGATACGTTTAAGTTTCTTTGTCGTGATACTAATACTATTTTTAACTATAAAAATGGTTCTGAGGATATAATCACTATTTCTGGTTCGGAAGGTTACTATGAAAACCACCGACATCTAACAGAAGATGGAACTACTAATCTGTTTCACTATACACATGAAATGGTCGAAATACCTAGTCGTGGGTTTCATGTATTCGAAGGTCGAGCAAAGTATTCTAATATACTTGATGTTTATATTCTTGAAGACGACGCTTATAGACATCCTCTTTTAAGAGACTGGATATATAAGGACGAATCTCTTAATGATATGGATCTGATTAATAAGCAGATTGAGGAACACGAAAGGATTCTTGCTGAGCAAGCTGAGAGGACAAAAAGACTTCTATCCGAAAGAGAACAAAGGTCTCGTGATACAAATATAAATGAAGAGAGACTAGCAGACCTTCAAGGTGGTTGGTCGTTTGGAAGGAATAGTGTGTCTGATATGATAAGAGAATACGCAAGTTCAGATTTAAATTCCGATAGTTTCTTAACATGGTTAAGATCAAGGTCTAGAAGGTAGAAATAAACAAAGAACAGTATTTAGCATATATATGTTATGCGAGATACTGTTCTTGACCTTTTAAATAAATACGATGACCCTAAGTTTCAGTTTGATCCTGTCAAACATAAGTACACTTATGAGGGTCAACACTTTATATCGGTCACTCAATTCATCTCAAGATTCCACGAAAAGTTTGATAGTGACTTTTGGTCTAAAAAGAAAGCTGAGGAAGCTGGTGTGGAACAAACTGAAATACTTCGCCAATGGCAAGTTCTTAACGATAGGGCTAATCATATTGGTACTTCCACACACAACTGGATTGAAAACTACTACAACCAAATATATCAACCATTACCAAATGATGTTGATATAATAGACAGAATAAATAAGTTCAATAATATTTATGCGACCCATTTATTTAAACTAACTCCGGTTAAGTTTGAACAAAGGGTATTTTCTACCAAGTGGAATATTGCAGGTATGATTGACTCTATATTCCTTTACAAGGATAAAATAGTTATTTTAGACTGGAAGACAAATAAAAAATTTGAGACTCATAATGGTTATGGTGAAAAGTTACTTGAACCATTTCAAGATTATGATAAATGTCATTTAACTGAATACTCTATTCAAATATCTATGTACGCTTTGATACTTAAAGAAATAGGTATAGATGTACACGTTGGTTATTTAGTTTATATAGGTCCAAATGAAGAAGCCAAAATACATAAGTGTTTTGACTTCAAAGATGCTTTATATAACTATTTAGAATTGACTTCTGGTCAGAATTAATTATTGACTCGTCTTTATTATATTTATTGCTAACTTGTATTTATCCAAAAGTGGAATAGTATCATCATTAATAACAGTAAAACTATAAGTTGGTGAACTTACTTGAGTCCAATATGATGGGTTTGTTGGTGTTATGAAGTTACCCTTTTCCCAAGTATATGTTTGTAAACATCTATATAAATCTGTACCATAAAGTATGGTACATCCTTGTGGATAGGTTATTACTTGTGATTCTCTAGTTTCAAATTGTGGTATGGCTTCAGCTAGGGCGTTAGCTGAACCAACGGTAACCTCAAGAGTTATTATTTTTATCTCACCATTGTCAACTGCTTTCTGAACCTTTGTTAACTCTGGGTCTTTATACATAATAGTACTATGTGGTATTTCTACTTCTTTAATGTCACCTAAATATACATTAGTATAGTAGTCATAATAGTGGAATCCGTTAGGATAAACTCCAGTTGAGTCACATACCTTTTTAAATTGTTTTTGAAAAGAAGAGTTAGTGAGTTCACTGATTTGTTCAAAACTAATTTTTCTATAATCAGAAACATGTCTATATGTACGCACGTCAATTTTATAATACTGAAGTAGTACATCCTGAAACATCTGATATTTACCATTATCTATTAGCTCATCGATATAGCTATAGTAATCATAAATGGACGTATGTCCCCTTTTGACTATTGTATCAATCTTGTTATAAATTTTTAATAAGTCTTTTTTATATGACATGTGTTACGCTCCTCCTCCTGGTATTTGTTTGATTAACTCTTCAGCCTTTGCTTTATTATTAGGGTCTTTAACAAACTCTGAAAATTTAAGAACAGCTGACATTTTTTCCTCGTCTCCTTTCATATCTGCTAAAAGAGTATGTAACTTAGTAGCACTTTGAGATTCTTCTCCACCACCAGACTTTCCTACTATTTCATTAGCTGCTTTTTTTGTTCTCAGATTATTACCGTATACAATACTATATTCATTACCTTCTATCTTTTCTATCTTACCAGTTCCAACTAAAGATTTTGCTGGTTCCGCTGTTAGGTTTTTCTTGGCATTATCATCTAACTTATCCCACTCCGGTTTCTTATCTTGTAAAAGATATGTTACCATATCACCTACTTTATATTGAGGTCCACCTTGATTATAGATCTTTTCTATCTCCTCATTACTGAGTTCCTTATCTAACATCGTTTTAACCTCTTTCTGCATTGCATCTATAAACTTAATAGCTGCGTCTTTTTTAGCTTTTTTAGGATCTGCTGTATTATTTTTAGCGGCGTTATTAAGAGCTTCCTTATACATTACATTAGAATATTTCCACTTATCGACCCTTCTACCTGCTGGCTGACCAATTTTTTTCAATCCCTCTGCTGCTTTATTTGGATCGAGCAATCCAATGATACCTGACCAGTCAGCTTCTTTATTACCTAATAATACAGCCTGAGCAACTTTATCAAACTTAGGGGCTTTTTGTTTACCAAGTGCTCCTTCAACATCTTTATTTAATCCAATCCCAAAAGCTACTAAGTCATTAACCATGGTATCCATAACAGTATCAACATCATTTTCACCAGCTAAAGTTGGTATAGATTTTTGAGCAGCATCTACTGCCTTATTAAATTCAGTCATTATAATATTCTTAATGGATGTTGGGTCATCTGGATTAAACATATTTTTAATATCCCCTATAAGGTTCTTGAAGGGACCAGCGAATAGATTAGCTAATTTACCAAGTGCTCCTTTAATAGCAGGCATTAGGAATTCCTCATTTACTGATTCCTCTCTGAAGTCGGAAAATTTTTTAACTTCCATAGTTAGTTTTATTTTTGTTATTATTCTAAAAACTATATATTAAATCTTAAATATAAGAATAAAAATATTTATTTATGAAGGTAAAATTTAAAAAACTAAGTCCATCGGCGGTTACGCCATGTTACTCCAAACCAGGGGATGCTGGTATGGATTTGACCGCTACATCTAAAGTGGATGATAAACTATTTATAGAGTTTGGAACTGGTATTTCAGTAGAGATACCAGAGGGTTATGTTGGATTACTTTTTGCAAGATCGTCTATATCTAAAACAGTACACATATTAGCAAATCATGTTGGTGTTATTGATTCAGGTTATAGAGGTGAGATTAAATTGAGATTTAAAAATCCAGTTTTGTCTTTTAAAAATCCAGAGATATTTCCACAGTACAATGTTGGTGATAAAATAGGACAATTGGTTATAATCCCATATCCACAGATAGAATTAGTTGAGGTTGAAGAACTATCCACTAGTGAAAGAATGGAAGGTGGATTCGGATCAACTGGGGTATAGACTCTTCTATGATATAGAAGAATTAAAATTTTTTTACAAAATGAATACAGAAATAAAAAGGTTATTTGATAACATTCAAATGAGGGAACGAATGTTATCAGATACACTCAAACAGCTTAGAACTGAGTGTGAAAAAGAATATGAAAGGGTTAAAAATATTGGTGGGGTTATAACACCAGGATATTTCTCATTCTTCTATCCAATACTGGATAGATATAAACAAAATGGTGATATAAGTGGGTATCATTTGACTCAAGAACAATACCAAAATAATGGTGAAATAGTAAGTATTCCCATTATTGATGTGGTTGTAACTAAAGATGGTATATCAAATAACTATAGGGTGTTTATATTATCAACTATAATGGCTCGTGACCTTAAAATTAATTTTTTAGTTCAATAATATTTCGTAAATTTGTGATATGAAAACTCTCAACGTAAGAGAACGACACCGTAGAAAGATTCTAAATATGTATAAGTCTGTGGAGAATAAACTTCATGGGTCGGATTTAATATGGTGGAATTCTTTAACCATAAAAGCTCGATACAGTTTTGTCTTCTCTTGGAGAAGCTATCACAAGATGTTACCGAATAATAAGTTCAAACATTTCCTTAGGACAAGACGTATGAGTTATGTACCTAACCTACAAAATAAAAGAAACGCAGTAATAGATCATTTGATCGATTAAAAATATTTATATGAAAATCTACTCTGGTACTTCCAATCCAAAATTAGCCTCTGAAATCCATAAGGAATTATCTTTAATATTTGATATTCCAGAATCAAGTTTCAAGGCACTTAAAATAGAAAAGTTCTCTGACGGTGAAATACTCCCATGTTTTCGTGAGTCAGTTCGTGACGAAGATGTGTTCTTCGTCAATAGCACCGACTCTTCTGACTCAATCGTTGAGACCCTTCTTGTAATCGACGCAGCTAAAAGAGCTGGATGTAAATCTTTTACTCTTGTTGCTCCTTACCAATCTTATTCTCGTCAGGATAAAACTGACCACCTACGTTCATCTATTGGTTCTAAAATGTTAGCTGATATCTTAGAAAAGGCTGGTGTAACACGTGTTATGACTATTGACCTACATGCTTCAGCTATTCAAGGTTTCTATAATATTCCAGTTATCCACTTGAACGGTAATAAGATATTCATTGAATACTTTAGGTCTCTTAACCTAGAAAACCTTTGTATTGTTGCTCCAGACCAAGGTGCGGTTAAAAGAGCGTCTGACTTCTGTAAAGCTTTCCCTGATGCTACATTCGCTATGATTAATAAAAAACGTATTAAACCAAATGAAGTTCACTCAATGGAACTGGTTGGAGATGTTACAGGTAAGAATGTTATCGTGGTAGATGATATGGCTGATACAATGGGAACTATGAAGAAAGCTACCGAACTTCTTATTTCTAGTGGTGCTGCATCTGTTAGGTGTGTAGCTACACATGGTATATTGAGTGGTGCTGCTTTGGATAATCTGAGTACATCTAAAATATCGGAACTGATTGTATCGGATACAATCGAGTCAACATATAATAAGTCTACAAAGGTATCACCAAGTCACAAGCTTAATGTTATCAGTTGTGCTAGTTTGATTGCTAAGTCAATAGCTGCACTATATCAAAGGAAGAGTATTCACGAACTAAACTTAGTATAAATGAAATCGATTTGGTATTTCTATGGGTTATTTGCCCTGTTTTTGGGACTAACATCCCTTTTATCAATGTGGTTCCTTATAGGAAACTTGGCTCTACTTCTTATTTATTTCCTTGAGATTTATAACAACACCGATTCAGATAATATGGACGATACTATTTTTGGGTTCTCCCTTTTACCTGTAAAAAAAATACACACTGAATGGGGTTGTTTTTTTATAAAGTTGGTTTATAAGAATAGTCAACATTATGTTTATCTTTACGATGTAAAAGGTTTATTTGTTAAGAGGGTCGATTATTTTCAATATTCTGATATTGAGACTATGAAGAATCGTATAAACATCAAGGTATCACAGATACATGGGTATAGAAAATCTATAGATAAAGTAAAGAAAGATGTTTGGGATGACTGGAACGGATATACATCTGTTCAGTTAGAAAGGGATAAAAAGTTAGAGGACTTAACAAAATAATATGAGCGATTTAGAAATAAAGGAATTTTTATCGGAAACAAAATCAGAATTCCGAGACTTCAAACTATCAGAAATGGTTGGAGACTCATTGAATAAGATAACTTTAAAGACCCCTAGGAAGGGGTCCTTTTCCTTCCTATATAAAGGTTGGGGGTTGATAGATGACTTGAATGAGATGGGTGGTATTTTAACCGGTTCTACTGCTTTATCATTTTATCGATTTAATGGAGAACCTCTGCTTGGTAGAACTCCAAAAGATTGGGATTATATTTTAGATAGAGAAACCTTCTTAAAATTTTGTGGTAAAAATAACATATCTAACTTCAAATATTCTACAAGTAGAATAATGGTTGATATAAAGACTGGAGTTAATATGGGGTCTGATGGATATGGTGGTCCTGATAGATTTATGTTTAAACATGAAATAGATATTGTCGCTCAGGACGGTGATAAAACTCCGTATATAGAAGTTGGTAAGTATAAAGTAGCAACACTTGAAAGTATTATTCAAGGTAAGTTAGACTTGATAGAACTTTCACCAGATACAAAACATATAAAAGATTGTAACTTGATTATATCAAAGTTACATTCTCATAAAAGATAACTATGAAAAAAGTAATATACAGATTGCAGTTTAGGTTTGATGAAACTAATAAGAGTGAAATGAGGGATAGTAAGTTGAACTCTATTCTATCTTCTATGGAAGATATAGATACTGAAAGTCCTATCCAAGCTCCGTCCAATGGAACTATTATTGGAGTTGATGGTAAAGATTATGAAGTAAAATCAAAAAAAATCAGTTTTGTAACCGAGGGCGACGTAGTTTTCTACACAACAATAATAACATTATCAAATTCCTCTAGAATGAAAAATACATCGACTGATGAACTTGACCGGATTAAAAAAATTATGGAGAGTTATGGTAAATATCAAAAGAAAATATCAAAATATGATAGTAATGGAGATTTCTTTAGTATCTGATAAACTTAAAACTTAAAGCCTTGACCAGTCTCGGATTTAATTTCCATTTCTATAAATTTTCTTAACCTTTTGGACATATCGAATCCATTTTTCTCACATAGAGACTTATATCTTTCTAATAGATTAGTGTCCAATCGTATTGTTAGGTTTGCTTTTTTTCGGTTGTCTCCCGTCATATCTTTTTCCATTTTTAAATCTTTTTGATTTTCTTATGTTAGAATCGTGTAATATTCGACTTATTGTTTGTATTGTTTGTCCTTCTTCACTTGATATATCTTTAATTGTTTTACCATTTTGCCACTTTTGAATTACAGTTTTAATAAAACTATCATCTATCTTAATTGAATTTGTAATTGTAGCCATATCTTTAATTATTTCAATGTCTTTTGATTTAATAAATCTAGTTAGTCTTTGTCTTGATATTTTATATTTATTTGCCAATCCTCTTATTCCAATTTTACCATAATCATTTAATATCTCAAGTGATAGTTCATCTGTTATTTCTATGTATTTCGATGGATCATGTCCGTTAGATATTAGCTTTCTTTTAATTATATCTAATTGGTATTCTTTATTAAAATTTTCTCTTTTATTATAATCCTCTTTATCTCCACAAACCATATTATATCCAAATTTATGTGATGTCGAATTGTATAATTTAATAAAGAAAATTTCTTTTTCTTTCATATCCTCAAAATTATCACACTCACATAATATTTCCCATTTTATATTTTCTTCGCCATATTTTCTTATGGCTTTATACATAATCAAATGTTTATTAACATTTCTCTTACTGTTCCATATATGTTGATATTTTCTGCTCTTGAAGTTTTTAGTTTTACCGATGTACACTTTATTATTAGGAAAAGTGGCTTTATATATTACCATACATTTTATTACTTTTTATTACATTATATATTAAAACAAAAAACTCATTTTTATCTATAAATCTAAAATAAAATAGTATAATGAAAAAATATAAATTAGGATTATCACAAATAGTTAAAGATGAAGCTCATGTAATAGAAAGAATGCTTAATACTATAAAGCAAATTGTTGATTGTGTAGTTATAGTTGATACTGGATCAACAGATGGTACACAGGACATTATAAGAAAATGGGGGGTTGATAACAATATTCCAACATTTGTATATGAGCGACCATTTGATAATTTTGAAAATAGTAGAAACTATGCGATGGAAATGATTAAAGATAAATCAGAGTATGCTTTTTGGTTAGATGCTGATGAAATGTTACAAGTTGAACCTTCGTTTAATAAGAATAAACTTGATAAAGATCTTTACATGTTCAATACCTTTATTGGTAATATGAAATACACTCGTAACGAATGTTGGAGAACTGAACTACCATACAGGTGGTATGGGTGCGTCCATGAGTTCATTGTATGTGATCAACAGAATATTACTTCTGGTTTGATGGAAGGTATATCTGTTAAAGTACAAATGGATGGTGGTTCTTGGAAAGGGAATATTGCGGATAAGTATAAGAAGCACTCGGCTATTCTTGAAGATTATATCGATAACAAAGATCGAAATGCTCGTTGGGTATTCTATACAGCACAGTCTTATCATGACTCAGCTTCTATTCCAGATAACAGATCTGAGAATGAGGAAAGACTTCGTAGAAGTATGAAGTACTACCGTGAAAGGGTTAATCGTATGGATGGTTATGAAGAGGAGAGATTCTATTCTCAGTTCCGTATAGGTACTATTATGAGAGCTCTTGAATTTCCTTGGAATGAAACTCACCAAGAACTACTTAAAGCTTATGCAATGGATCCACTTAGAGCGGAACCTATTAAAGCAATCATAGATTACTATCTAAGTGTAGGTGAATGGCATATGGCTTACCTTTATACTAAGTCAGCTAAAGGGTTATTCCATGGTAAGAACCCTTATCCTGGTCGTTTGTTATTCGTTGATGAATCACTTTATGTATGGAGATTCCTTGAGGTACATGCAGCAGCTTGTTTCTACACTGGTAGGAAAGAAGAAGCAGGTGCAAACTATAAGGAGCTTCAAGAAGTAATGAAGAAGTCTCCACAGTATTTCACACCGGAAGATCTTATGAAGATAAATTCAAACTCACAGTTCTTTATGTAATCAAAGAGGGTTTTAACCCTCTTTTTTACATATTGTCATTCAATATATTATTCATAATATCTTCGATATTATCATCATATCTTATTATATATAACTTATATCCATTCCTTCTACAGTAGTCTATCTTTAGGTTGTCTCTATGTTTATTTATAATAAAATTATCATAATCCTTATGGAACTTTTTCTTAAAGTCATAATGTTGTTGTCCGTTAAATTCTATTAGATATTTTATTAGTTCTTTATCATCTAAAATAGCAAAGTCAAATTTTAATAAATCTTTGTGTCTTAAATCATTGAATGTATATTCTTTTTTGTATTTTATATTATTTTTGCTTAAAATTTCTGATATTTTTAACTCACCTTTAGAATTTCTACATTTTTGACATCCTCTTCCAGTCAAGTGATTTCTGACTATCTGTTTAAATATTCCATGTTTGGGACACTCTATATCTATTTCACTATCATAGTTTTTATAGTTTAAGTTGGGGTACTTATATAAGAAGTTATGTTTTTTATTAGCTTTATCTATAAATTCATCGGTTGTTAATTTTCTGTTCCCACTGCATTTTGGGCATCCCACTCCTCTTAAATGATTTCCGGGAGTTTGTCTAAAAACTCCATGATTAGGACATTCTATGGATATTTGGGTTACGCTATTTATGTAATTTTTATCGGGGTAGTTATACTTACTATTATGTTTTTTATTCGACTTATCTATAAAATCATTAATAGTATTTTTTTGATTCATAGAACAGTAGTTACATCCCTTTCCTTGTAAATGATTATATGGCATTTGTCTAAATATACCGTGTTTAGGACATAAAATATCAATTTTATCTCGGCTATTTTTATAATCAGATAAAGAATAGTCGTATTTATTATTATGAACTAAATTAGCTCTCCTTACAAATTCGTCTTTATTATATTTATTAGATATTCCCATTATCTATATATAAACTTTACCCATATTTTATTTTATAAAATAAATGAAGAAAGGAAAATTAATTCAAATATTTGGACCGCCGGCGTCTGGTAAATCAACTCTTGCTGCTGAAGTTCATACTAGGCTGAAAAAAATGGGCAAAAATTCTATGTTTATTTCCGAGGTATCTACTGACTATATCGCAGAGTATGGAATACCAAATGAGCCAATTGATCAATTAGTTATATTTTATAAACAATTAAATAGAGAGAAGATGTTTTTGGAAAATAAAGATTATATTATATGTGACTCTAGCTCTATTTTGAATTATTTCTACTATAGATCTCTATACCCTAGTAAACTCTCAAATAAAGATATAGCCTCAATTAATCATATACAAAAAGAAATTCTAAAGCATATTAACTTTATCGACTACATTTTTTATGTTCCGTCAATCGATACTGACACTGAAGATGGTATTAGATATCAAAACAAAGAAGAAATTGTTAAAATTGATAGATGGATTAAATCTTATTTAGAACTGGAGAATATAACCCATAACGATATGAGTCTAATAAAACTCGAAGATCGGGTAGATCATATATTAAAAGTTATTGGATGAAAGTAAGATGTAAGAAGGATTTAACTGCAGGAGGTCTTAGAGTTTTTAATTTAGGTGATGATTATCATTATCATTTGCTGAGCGCAGTAAGTGATATACGAAATGAGGAGGAAGGGTATTTTATTGAAGATAGGATATTTAATAAGTATTCGCTTACTAACCCAGTTTATCTAGGACCTTACAGTTTAGATACTTTTAATGAACACTTTATTAATCTAAACGACTTACGAGATGAGAAAATAGATGATATATTAAATGAAACTATATAAAGACTATATTGATTATGATTATCTTACTTGGAGTCCATACTCTGGGATATACTCACATGGAGTCAAGAGCGTCATTAATATAGATGCAAATAGTATATCATCAGTATATGCTATTATTGAGGATGATTGGGAGTATATGTGTGGATTTCATTATAATGTACCAACACAAGTCTTAAAAATAACATTCCCAAGTACTATACCGATTCCAGATAATAAAAGAATGGGTAGGATAACACAGATTCGTATAGAGTATTATTCTACATCAAGGGAAAGAGAAGAAAAGTTAAATGATTTATTAAATGAAAAAGACTCAGAGTAATCTGAGTCTTTTTAATATTCTTCATTGTATGCGTCCTTAGTGTCTTCCCTTTCTATTACAAAATCTTCGTAGGTTTCCCATAATTTTCCCAACTCCTTATATTGTTCATCTGTAAGATTAAGAGATTTTAAAAATTCGATTCCTTTGTTGAATTTATCTTGCCACAATTTGTGTCCACCAGAGTGGATTAGGAAGTGAAAAGATGAATTTACTATATCTTCTCTATTTTCATTTATCTTTCTTAAATGTTTCATTATTTACTTAAAAGTTTTATTAAGTCTTCGGTGATTTTAGAAATCATTTTCTTTCCTTCAACTTCAACCAGTGGAATATTTTTAATCCAAGAGTATTTATCGTTACCATCAACCTCGATTGCTTCGATCATTTTACAAACCTTTGGATTGCTCTTATACTTAGATATATAATATGTTTTCAAATCAGTTACAAACTCACTAAGGTTAACACCTTTCTTATGATTATACTTAACCATTTGAAGTTCGTTGTCTTGTTTCTCAACCATTAAATACCAGATAGAAGATTTAGATACCTTTACATTCTCTAAGAAATTATATCCTTTAGAAGCTTTTGTTCCCTTAGGAAGTTTAGCAACTTTACCATAGAATTTTACATTTTCATTAGTATCATCTTTTTTAGCAACCTTAATATCACTAAACGGTTCTTGTGGATCAGTATCAGCATTCGGCATCATATACTTTGTAGACATAGGCTTCTCAACCTTTTCCTTGTTATAAGGAAGGTTGGGGTTCATAGGTCTATCTGAGTCTACATCAGGTTGAACTGGACTAGAAGCTGGCTTCTTAGTTGACTCTTTACCTGGGTTAGGTCCACTCATTTCTGAAAACTTTTTAATCATAGGTTTTTTATCTTTTATCTTAATATACTTATATATTAAAGAATCAATCTGGTTTTTTATCTTTTTTTAAATTAATGCTTATGTTTATAATAGTATTTATCTACATTATAGTTTTTAAAGTTCTTAATGATGTTAAAGTTATCAAAAAGTATAGATACCGGTCTCTGTAACTTCTGTAAAAAACTATTCATTAGATCACTTGAGAAAATAAACGGAGATAAAGTATTATTAAGTATTTTATTTTCATAATCAACATAGTTCTTATCATCATCCCATCTATGTTTCAGAGTGTGTAACTCTGGTAGTGATTGTTCTTCGTAGTACATATTTTATTATTGTATTTGTGGTCTATTATTAGCGTCAATAGTTCCCTTATTTATTATATTAAGTGACTTTAGTCCAGAATCATCTATATGATCTGAATAGTATATACCATTTCTATCTGACCAACCACCTCTAATAACAGGTATCTCACTTGGTTTAAAAATAATATCTCCTAGTATTGGATCTAATCCCAATGATTCACTCTTGTTATATGTTGGGTTAGGTCTTACCAGTTTCAAAGCAGCTTTTGAAGTATATTGGTTATATCTATTTGTATCAGCTGTTATATTCCTAATGTGGTAGTCTTCATTCTTCTTACTGATAAAAGATACATCAACTGAGTATATCTCATTTATCTGTGATATTAACTGTACTAGGTCACTTTTAGGTACTCTATCCAATCTAGTAAAATTCAAAAAGTAGTTAGACACGACTTCTTGTATTTGAGCATTAACCGAGTCCATTTGAGCATCGGAGTAAGTTATAACAAATACATTCATTACATAATAAGATAAGGTAGGTGAGCTTATTTGATATCTCTGTGATAATAAAATATTACCACCAGTTCTTAAATACAAGTCTATTTTAGATATTTCATATGAATCAAGTTCAAAAGCTCTAATATCTATTGTGAAGTAATCAGAGTTAGCATTCTTGAATAGCAATACATTTGGTGCAGCAACTATATAAACAGTACCATATGATTCATAAGCATTTACATAAGAGAATACTCCTAGTCTTTTAATCGCATAAGCATATTGTTGAGGAAGTCCTAGTACAAAATTGGTACTTACTATTGGTAAAACATTCTTGGTAAAAGTGGTTGTTTCCTTATCAGCACCAAAGTTAATATCAGTATAGATGGATACATCAAAGTATTTAGATAAATCTATGGTATTACCAAATCCATCAGTTGCTGGGTCTACAAAAGTCCAGTCATTTAATGTCCTTCTAAATATAGATCCAACAGAACCATCGCTTACCAAATAGTTTACTTTAATAACCGATCCAATTGGTGGGATAGCTCCAAAACCAGAGTTACCAAATATAACATCAATGCCACCGTCAAATCCTGTTCTAATAACACAAGCTTGTTCGTCAGGTAACATATCATATATACCCTTTTTAACAGTCCAATATTGACCATTTACAAGAACTAAATAGTTAAATTGTTCTACATCTTTTTGATTACCTCTTAATGATATTTGATATGTCTGATTTTCTTGTCCCGTGCCTGTAAATGTTGTTATCTCCCACTGACCTTGAATAATATTCACATAGAATACTGAATTGGTTGATATCTTATAAGATTGTTTATCTGTTCCTAAATTTATTGAATAGAATAAACCATTGGTTTTATTTTTTAGAGTTTGATGATTTATTAATGTTAGTCTTGAGCCGGGTATATCAGTTGAAGGATCAGCTGATGTTTTTAGCGTAAACTTTAACGTTCCGGTTGCGCTTATATTCCTACCCGGAATATGTCCAGCGAATATGGCAGCGTTTCTGATTATTCTGGAGTTAAGTGAGTTGTAGTTAGACAAGTCATATTGCTTAATACTATTCTTTAGATAAAGAAAAGATAATTGATATAAGTTTTCAACGACAGATAGTATCTGTCCATATGGACTAGCATTAGAATACAGTATTCCCGACTTGGAATACTCCTGTTGTAGAAATGATTCTATTTGTGTTTTTACTTTACTAAAACTTAACTCGGTTAAATTCATGTGATATATTATGTTTCTTGAATATATATTAAAATTCTAAGCTCTTAATTAAAATTGGTCTACAATTTTAATATATATTAATATGAAAGATATATTTCAATATTTTGAAAAACATTTGGGTCAAAGTGTGATGGTTACTATACTAGCTGGTGTAGTTTATACTCTTGTCCTTATGTTAACTAAGTCCACATGGTTCAATAGTTTTATGACTAAAATAAGTGATCGTTTTCTTGATAAAGTAATGAAGAAAAAAACGGAGACTGTTAATATTAGAACTATAACAGAATCCGATATATTAAACCATGAAATCTTTAAGTATATTGACTTTTGGATGTATTCAAGAGTCCCAACTATTCAGTTTTCAACTGAGTATAGAACTGTTGTGTTTAGAAAATACTTATCTATTTATCTAAAAAAGCACAAAGAAAATATTAAGAAATATGTTGATGATAAAAAGTTTGAGACTATGGATGATCCTACTCTTTGGAACTCATTATTAACTCTTATTAATGATACTATCTACGACTATGAAAGGGAAATGGAAAATAGTGGAATACCTAAGATAGTTATTGAGAAGATGAAGATAAAGAATAATGATATAATATCACTTACAATAGATTTAATAAGTGGTGTTTGTGATAGTCAGTTTTATACTTCTGAAAAGAATTTATTAAAAATATATTCTATATTGAATATAATGCTTTCAATATTAGAAAATACTATTAGTAACAGTGAGCATATTTGTAACTCCATTAATGGACAGTTAAAGGGATTAAAGTTCACAGATGGTAATAAAATTTTTACAGAACCATAAAAATTATAATGGACAAAGTAATGGGTTGGATTTTAATATATACAATATGAAAAAAATAGTATTATCAGAATTTATCGAAAGGTCAAATGATATCCATAATAATAAGTATGATTATTCTCTTGTATATTTTACAAATAATGATTCAATTGTGTGTATAATATGTCCAACTCATGGAATTTTTAAACAGAGAGTTGGTTCACATTTAATTGGAAACTCTTGCAAAAAATGCAAAAATGATAATAGAAGAACATCTGTTTTAAAATTTGTTGAATCATCTAATACAATACACAATAATAAATATGATTACTCAATGGTATGTTATTCCACTACACACAATAAGGTTAAAATTATATGTGAAAAACATGGAGTGTTTGAGAAATCACCAAAAAACCATTTAAGAGGACAAGGTTGCCCTTTGTGTAAAAAAATAACAACAGATAACTTCATCGAAATTTGCAAAAATAAACATAAAAATAAGTATGATTACTCTCAATCAATATATAAAGGATCTCATTCAAAGATTAAAATAATATGCAAAGAACATGGATTGTTTGAACAAACCGCTAGTCAACATTTGAGAGGGTTTGGATGTTTTAAATGTTCATTAAAAAATAGAAAGCGATCAACAATTGAATTTATTGATTATTCTAATATGGTACATAATAATAAATATGACTACTCAATAACAAAATATGAATCATCTAAATTAAAACTTGAAATAATTTGTCCCAAACATGGTATATTTAAACAAATAGCAAATGATCATATACGTGGATTCGGATGTAAATCTTGTGGATCTGAAATATCGATTTCTAAATTAGAGACAGAATGGTTAGACTCATTAAGTATCAAAAATGAGCATAGACAATATAAAATAGGTAAATATATTGTTGATGGATATGATCCATTAACAAATACAATTTATGAGTTCAATGGTGATTTTTGGCATGGTAATCCAAATATTTACAATCCAAATAATATAAATCCCCTCACCAATTCAACATTTGGGTATCTATATAAGAAAACTCTTAATAAGGAAAAAAACCTTATCAATAAAGGATATAATATAGTTTCTATATGGGAAAGTGAGTATAAAAAATCATTATAGATTAATCCATTAACTCATAAAGAGAATCTGCATCAAATTCCGGATCAGTTATCTTTAAGTCATAAGTATTAAATCCCTCGAAGTCTAATTCATCTGCTCTTATTCGGCGTTCAACCGAGTCGTTATTATCACTACGGTTAGATATTCTTTTTCTTCTGACATCTTCTGGTATATCTAAATAAACTATGAATATACCAGCTCTATCAATTTCAGACAATTGTGATAACTCATGTGGAGTCATTATGAATACTTGATTATCATTGAAGTTCTCTTTAGTTATACCATAGTACCATATCTCATTTCCGATTGGAAAGCTTTGATAAACTTTAACTTCTCCCTTATCTTTCATCGTTAGGAACTTATCGTTGTTAATATAATTATAATCAATGCCTTCTCTTTCTAGAGATCTTCTAGGTCGTGTGGTGAATTTTGGTGAGTATCTAAGACTTTTTTTAACTAACTCACGAAGTAGAAAATCCTTACCACTACCACTAGCACCTAGGATAATCATCTTCTCCTTTTTGGTATTTGGCATATTAAAATATTTTTATTATTATAAACAAAATATTATTATAAGTTTATAAATGATATGGAACCAATATACAAAGCAAATGCGGGAACTATCGGACCCGGTGAATGGTCGATTAAAGATCCTAACAACACTTACCCGCTTAAAGAAATAAAAATGGTATTTACCAGTTGGAATCTCAAGGGGAATACTATAAATATAATTAATATGGAACACCTTACTCCAATAATCGGTAAGTTAATTGGGAATCTTGATAACGATATGAGTTGGGAAGATGCTAGAATGGAAGCTATAAAAGAATATTGTATATTAGAACATCCTGATTTTGACTTATTAAAAATCCCATATGTGTTGGAACACCAACCAGGATATTTTAGAATATATCATACTATTATTGAATTGGAAAAGACTCCAATTATTAAAGGTATAATAACTCAAACGGATAGGGACAAAAAAATTGGTAAGTTATTTGAATAACTTACCAATTATTTCTTTCTTTTTCAGACATTAATACTAATAGTTGTCTCATTGCTTGTCTATCCATATCACAGAAGATAAGTAACTTATCTACCCATGAGAGGAACTCATCTTTTTTACTAATCAATTCTCTCCATTTATCCGATGTTAGATTAGAAGATACAGATTCTTTTTCCTTCATCTTATATGATTTGGCACCACTTGGGTTATAGAAGTTTTCTTTTAGATTAGATATGCTAATATAACCTCTATCAAAATTAATAGTCACAAAGTGTGAGTTAGCACTTATGCTTTCAACACCATCAAAGGGATGATTCTCAAGCCACTCTCTAGTAACCATTTGTTTATTTCTAACTTCGGTGTCTTGCTTTTCCCTTCTGATTCTTGGATCTATTGGTGGGGGTGTTGAAGACGCCTCATTTAATGTGTTAAATCTCTTAATGTGTTTCATATTATTGATCTACTTTTGTTACGGTATTTATTTTATCTTTTTGAAAGTCTCCAAAGTTCATAACTTTTGGTGAAGTTCTTTTGCCCTGACTAGCAGTGAAGTCTTGTCTTTTAGCAAATACACTTTTAAGTCCAGCTAATATTTTATTCTTTCTTCTCCTATTAGTAGAAGCACCGGTTCTATTATCAGCTGGTACTTTTTGAAATACTTTAGTTCCGCCAGCATTATAAGGAACTCCTATATCACCAGAGCCAGTTTTCCCACCACCTGATGTATAACCCGGTTCTGTAGTAACACCAGCCGTGTTAGCTGGTTGAGCAGCTGTTATAGCACCCATACCACCAGTAGCAGCATTAGCATAAGCAACTCCACCACCACCATATCCAACTGATGCAGCATTAACAGATCCAGAAGGACCACCAGTAGCACCGTCTTCTTTAATATATTGAGAATACTCCATTTCTTTAGATTCAATAAGTAAGTTGATACTTGTAGTATCCTTTTTCTCAAGGATCATCTTAGTTCTTAACTCTACTAATTCTTCTATTGTAAAATTTTTCATAAAGTATATATTAAATTTTTTTAATCAAAAAGGATACTTTATGATATATATGTAAGTGGAACATATTCGCAAACTAGAAATACACCGTTTAATTAAAGAGTTAGATTTTGTTAAATCTGATTATGATTATAAGTCAGAGCTTCTTGTCGGAGCCGACGCCGAGTTTATAAGAGACGTTAATATATTCTTAGAAGGACATCCAGAGTTAAAAAACCTTTTTGATGAGAAGACAAAAGTGTCTGAAGTTAGTATCCCAACTAATAACGATCCAATAGTCGAGACATTGGTCGAGACAGCTGAACCTATTTCATATAAACCAAATATGGAAGACTATGAAATAGTGACGGTTCCTAAAGATCCAAAACTTAAAAGTTTATATAGAAATATAGTTAAATCAACTCATCCTGATAAGGTAAATGACTTCTATTTGAAAGAACTTTATATGGAAGCAACTAAGGCATATGATAATGATAGTCTATTACCAATACTAACGATATGTGATAAGTTAGGAATACCATATGATATAAGTGAAGAGGAAACTAATCTAATAAAGGATGAAATCTCTACTATAAAAACCAAGTCTCAATTCCTTGAGAATACATATGTTTTTAACTGGGCTAAATGTAATAATATCAATGAAAAGGAGATTATCATTTTACATTATATAAAGAGACAGATACTCAGGTAATTCTATCTTTTTTAATATCTCTATTAATTTTACTACATAGTGGTTGTAGATTAGTATAATGATTTAATTTGATAATATCTTCTTCAGTTTTAGCTGAAGATAAAGGTATTATATGATCTATATCCCATCCATAATTTAGTTCTCCATTATACAACCCTTTATTTTCCCAAGTCATCCATGGTTCAAATTTGGATTCTAAATAGACCATTAGTTCATCATATGAACATCCGAGTATTTCATGTGTTTTTGATTTTTTTGTATATTGTTTACTATCAAACACTTCTTTAATTCTAGATCTTATGGTCTTTTTTAATTTAAAAATAGGGTCATTCAACATACGTTCCTTTGTATATTGATTATTGTATTCTCTAATTTTATCTCTATTTTCTTCTGTATATTTTTTTCTTCTAATTTTATTCAAATCCTTATTTTTTTCACCATATGATTTGTTATATTTGGATATTTTACCCTTAGCTGCTGGATTTTGCCTCCAATTTCTAGCTTTTTTGTTAAATTTTTCTCTATCACTTTCTATTCGAGATCTTAGTTTATCATATATACATTTCTTACATTGATTTGTATATCCATCTCTACACTCTTTACATTTGGTAAAGTCATTTATATCTTTGTTTATTTTACATACTTTACAAGTTTTGTATATCATAGTATAATATCATCTGTTTTTATTCCCGATTTATTTAGATAGTCTAATAGGATTTGTTCTATTAGTCTACTTTTATTCGTAGTTAGTTTTTCTATTTTTTCTAATAGAAATCTGTTTATTGAAACAGATATTTTCTTTTTCTTTTTCATAGTATATATATAAAATAAAACTATGTCCCTCGACATAGTTTTATAACTTTTATAATGAATTAATATATAATAGATATGGGTAGAAATAGAAAATCTATAGAAGAGAAAAAGCCTTCATTGACTATTAACATAAATGAAAATTTACTAAAAAAAGTAGATGATATATCTACTAAAAAAGGGTATAAAAGATCAAAACTTATAGAAAAGTTACTATTTGATTATGTAAATAGTAAAGAAACAGATACTTAAATAGATGATTTAAATATCACATATTGTAACTCGGTTTTAGTATCTATATACATAGGATCATCCATTGTTTCATGATTCCAAAACTCATAAGATTTATCATAGTTTAATCCTTTGACTAGAGAACAATGACTCGGTAATCCTTTATAGATTTTAGCGTCGTTATAAATTTCAGACATACCAGATACAGAGCGATATTCATCAAATTGAATTTTTAATGGATGATCTTCTTCTTTAAGGTTTCTAAGTAATAAGTTTTGATGTTGAGATACAAATATTTTGGTAACCAATAGAATTACTATTCTACCGTCATCTGTTAGATCAAACAAAAATTCAAAGTTTTTAAATCGAGAGGAACTTAAATATTTATTAAGATCCTCAGGATTAAATTTATCATCTTTAACTCTTTCTACTTCACGGTTATCAAATATTAAAAAATGTAAATCATTGGTCTCCTCTTTAACATCTGGATCGATATCAAAGAATACATACAAGTCATCCTCTAATGAAAATGATTTTGATTCATTAAACCTCCTTATGTGTTTCATTATATAATATTAATCTTTACTTTATTATCATTAATAAGCTTTTCAAATTCATCTTTTCTAAAATACTTCTTGAAGATATCATTTGCTTTATCCGGATTTTGAAGTGTCCACTCATTACCATTAGATGTATTATAAATATACTTATTATCACCATCTTCTACCTCAATAACTCTTGAAGATAACTTATCATAAAAAGATTTAATATCTCCATTTACCTTAAATAACTTACAATCTTCCCACTTATTTAATGTTTGATTAAATGATTGGAATAGAATATAGTTAGGGTTTTCTAGTTCATTTGCTTCAACACGATAGATTAACATAAATCTTGATGGTTTATTAACAAATGTCTCGAAATCCTCCGTATTCATTAGGTTAGACTTCTTTAGACCAATACTTGCTAGTGAGTTAATAAACTCTGGATTAGCGGTAAGTATATCTAGGTTTAGTTTCTTTTCGAAATCATCTTTAGGTAGTTTAAATGTATCGAACATATCTATTTCTTCAGCACCAATAGATTTAAGTATATTCTCATAGTATATGCCTAATGATTCATTGATATCAACATTAACGATTGCTAGATCAAATTTAATAGATTCTAAGTATTTAAGATATGATTTAAGATGTTTCATTATGTATATATTATTTAATACTTATGTTTTTTAATAGATGTTTAAGTCCATCAAACTGGTCACACTTCCAAAATTTATCAACTAAGAAGCTATAGTTATCTTTATAGTTTATTTTGATATAGAACCAATCATCTGGTTGTTTCATCATATAAATAAATCCCCAATCATATATCATCCTTACAATAATAGTTCTATGGGGTGTTATTTCTATCTTACCTATTTTATCAAGATATTCTAGTTCGTGTTGGGTAAAAGGATTTGAAATAGATTCATCTACTTCATCATCTGATTTGGGACTTAGAATACTGGATTTTATCAAGGGTTTCCAAACTTCATGTTTTACTTTTTCATAAGCAAATTCGGAAATCTTCTGATAGTATTCGTTTTCAGTTAGTCCAGTAGTTAGTTCTCGTTTTCTTGGAGCGGATTCGAATGTTTTTAAATGTTTCAACAAAATGATGATTTGATTTTAATATATATATTAAAATTGTTTTAAACAATAATGAAAGTCATCAGAAAATACCACTTATTTTTAGAAGCTCAAAATAATATAATGCAAGTTCAAGCCCAACCTGAGCCAGAATCTAAATCTACATATAAGCCTAAAAATCTTGTATCAGAAATCTGTACATGTATGGTACTAATCAATAATGAGTTTTTAGACAATGTTCTTGATAGAGGACTAAAGGCTAGATATTCAGAGAACTCTCAAGTATTTACAACAGATCTTAAAAATCTATTAATGGCTAAAAACAGATTACACTTAGGAATCTTCCAAGATGATAAGTGTATATCAGATGACGAGTCAGCTAAGATCAATGCTGTATTCAATGATGTTAAGTTTAATATAGAAGATGATTGGAATACACTTATTAATGCTAGAATAACTGCTCGTAATATTATTGATAAAATATTACCGGATCAAAAACTAACAGAGGATCTAATCAGAAGTATTTATTGGATTGGTCCTAATCGTGATAAAGATCATAATGAAGATATAGTAATAGAATTAAAAGATGGTAGACAGTTTAGTTTATTTTTAAATAAAGGATTAAGTAGTTCTAAATCAGCTTCTTTCAATAAATTTGCTGATGATTTAATCGGTAATGATACTGAAAAGATGTATAATGAGGATTACATTAAGAAGTGGGATAAACTAACTCAAGACTGGGTTAAAATAATATATGAGAATGCTAATAGAAACATTAAACTACACATTGAAAAGTTCATTGAACCAAATAGAATGGATTCTCTTGGTTATTTTGAGTATTATGAACTAAAACATAGAGATCCAAGATATAAAACATTAGGAGAACATATTAAAGAGTTTGATAAAAACATTTTAAAGTTTTCTGATTTAATGTCGGAGATATGGAAACATAAAGATTCTTGTTTCTTAGATACTGATAGAGTTTATAATGAATGGATGGAAAAGAAAATCTTTATCTTAAACTCTAAGATATTAGAACATTTATTAACTGAATCATTATCAGCTAACTCGATTGACGACATCCAGAAATTAGATGACGGATTTAAAATGGGTACTGGTAATGTTAAGATGAAACTTATAAAAACCATTGTTGAAAAGATGGGTTGTTTAGAAAGACCTGTATTCTATTTAGGAGATAAAGGTAACTCGTTTAACCAAATACCTCCAAGGAAGTTCTTTAGAGATCACTTTGAAGATATAGATACTTTATTTGATTACCATGTTAAGATGGTGGTTGATGAAGAGGAAGAAGAAAACAATGACTTTACTATTAAAATAAGACTTGATCTAGATAAAAAACCATTGATTAACTGTTTTGTATCAGTTAGGTTTAGTGGTGGTGAAATGTCTGGTAAGTTATCAGCTAAGTATCATTTTGAACCAGTTGATAACTTCAGCCAAATAGTTTCAGATAAAATGACTACAATGCCTAATGAAGAGGATTAAACTATTTGAGGAAGCTTCTAATCTTAATGAGGTTTGGATTGTTAATATAGTCTATTATGATGGTGATATAGAATCTACTAGAGTTTTCTCAACTAAAGAGAAAGCAGCTAACTTCTATATAAATGAGATAAATAGGGAGTTTAATAAGAACTTTGAACCGATGATTGATGAATCTGGTATTAGAAACTTTCATACAGCTGATGAAAATCCAGACTTTTTAAATGCTCTTGAATTTATGAGAGAAATACTTGAAAACAGAAAAGCTTATAATGCTACAAGACTTTATTATATAAATGGGGGTCATGGCTACAAAGTAGAATAAATATGAGAATAATGAGGTTTAATGAAATGATGGAAGATAAATACGACTATGAACGTATTATCAAAGATCTTAAAGGTCGTGGATGGGGATTTGGTATTATATCTTCGGTTGATGACTTTGAGGCAGATGAACAATATTTCACAAATCCTAATAGTGATGATGAATACGCAGACCAATTCCATGTTTATTTAACTGATTTACAAACCGGACAACTTAGAGGTAGATTCAATAATAAAAACTCATTAAAATTAGGTACTTGGCAGCATGGTATAAATGTTAATAAACCAGTATCTATATACAACCAAAGGACGTAGTTATTATACCATAATATATAACGTATGGCTATAAATTTTACCCTTGTAAATTACCCTCGTGATTCACGAGAACCTTCTCCTAAACCAGTTCTACTTGTTACAGATATCCAGTATTTAATTAAATTCGCCCAAGGTGATATTGGTATTGCTGATGGTATTCAGAAAAAGATGTTAATGAAAAACATCGGTAAAATGAATAATGTTAACCAGTTAAAAACATTTACAAAAGCCACTGGAACCACTCTTAATAGACCACATGAACAATACCTTAAAGACGGTAGAATACAAGTACCCCCAGGTGATATATCAATGGGGGTTAGTAGTGGTAATCTAGGTGGTCTTAAATCCTTGGAGAAAGCTCTTATTACTTCTATATTTGAGACACAGAAACCTTACATAGAGGTAGCTAAAATAGTTTTAAACAATTTCGTCCTTATTGAAGATATAATCGCAAGGGTTTTAGCATTTGGTGGTTCATCTGCTAAGCCGATTGGAAATCCAGCCGCTCTTGGATATGGAGGTACTAATAGTTTCAGTAATTCTTTAGGTAAATTAAATAGTCTATCCAATATAAGAAAATCAGATACTACTACAACTTCTAACTCTAATACAGGTCTGTCCCAATCAAGTCAATCAGATGTTACTACATATGATTACTTACCACAAGGATATACATCTATAACACAGTCTATAGTTTACTCAACAGGTCAGTATGAAGAGGGGGTTGATTATAAATATGAGTATAGATATATTAAAGATGATTCAATAACTCTACCTGATTCTAATGCTACACAATCCATACCAACAGATGATGACGGTAAACCAGATAATGTTGTATTTGCGGTTTATACAGTTGGTACTTCATCTAGTCAATTTACCCCATTAACTGAGGATCAGATTAAGTCAAAGCTTCCTTGGTTATACAATAGTGGAAAGTGGTATGGTAACTATAATCAGATAACAACAAATAATGAGGTTGCTCGTAATTACTACTTACAATACTTTTTAGATGATGCTAGTAAAAAAATGGATAAACAAGGTCTTACACAGTCTCAAAAGGATTCTGCTCTTACACAGCTATCAACTATGTTGACTACAGTTGGTACTCAATCTGAGACACCGAATTCTGGTGTGCCTTCAATGAAAGGAATTACTATGTTACAAAGTCATATTGATAATATAATAAAATATGGTTTCCTGCCTATATCAAACAATAGTAATACAAATGGGTTGGGTTATGTTCCGTCTCAGTATTATAATATAAACTATGCCTATGAGGCTAAACAAATAAGTGGGCCTTCCGGTTCTATTTGGATTGATCCTGATTCTGAGTATGATATGAAGTTTATTAAATGTGATTCTTCAACTGATATTAAGTATACAGATATATCCGGCCATGAAGTATCAACTACAATAGTAAGATTTATTAAGAATAATTTGACTATATCACTATCTAATAATGATTACTTTTATTATTCATTAAGTGGTAATAATTTAAATATACCAACAACTGGAACTGTAAAGGAAATATCTTGGGATAATATTGATCTAAAACAGTCTTACTTACTGGAGATGAGATATTATAAAATACCGGACGAATTTAAATCTGGTTATTCATTTGTAGATAACTATTATACTTATGTCTTAACAAATAATAATGGTGTATATACTTTACAAAGAGGGGTTTATTCAAATGGGGTGTTTAGTGTTGACATTTATTACAATCCAAATTTCTTAACGTTCCCAAATGGGAAAGTTTTGTTCTTTAACAATCTAAAATTTGACTATGTCCAGGTTTATGCTAATGATTTAGTTTCTTTACTTCCAAGTGATATTCAACAAAATATAGTAAGTATTAAATTAACTGATTTGAGTATATCGCAGAATAGAGTAGTTATACCACCAACTGAAATAAGAGTTAAGGACTCAACCAATCCGTTTGGTAAAATTATTGATCGTAATCAAATAACCAACAAACAACTACAGATTGACACACTTTATTCTAAGGGTTATTACGGTACTCCGATGCAAGGGGTTGATTCTAATAACCAAACCGTTGACGCTAATCAGGATATTGAACAAATATACCGATATATGACTAGTGAAGATGATACTGAGACATATTATATAGTTGAGGGGGTATTATCATCTAAGAATAAAAATCCAATATCTAGTATAATAGACCAAGCAGAGGGATCTATAGGTGGTGGTGGTAACTACCATATAAAAGATGCAATCAAAGCTATTAAACCGTTTATATCATTGATGATTCAGATTTTTACTAAATTATTCCCAGCTATCGATTTATTATTAGATTTAATAAAGAACCCTTCAACATTTATTCTAGATATAATAACCGATAAGTTTGGGACTGGTGTTGGATTATCTCACTTTGGATTCTTTTCTAAAGACTTCATTAATGACTTAAAAAAGGTTGGGTCGAAGTCTAAGACAAATCCCACTCCAAGTGATGTTAAGGAGATGAAATCTTATGTAAAAAATTCTAGTCTAAAAAATTATGTTTATATAACAGACGCTGGAGTTGCTAAGTTTATATTGGATGGGGTATCAAGTGTTAAGTTATTTGGTGATTTAATAAAATTGCCTGGGTTAAAATTCGGACTAAAGGTTCAGTTAAGTAGTTTACTGACTAATACCCCACAAATACCATTTCTACCTATACTTGGTGGTTCGGTGCCTAGTACGGATAAGACATTGGCTGAAATTTTAGGAATAAGTCATGACATTATTAACCAACAAATGAAACTAAGTGTGTTAGCAAATAGTACATCTTATAGTTCAAACTTATCAAGTAATACGTTCACTACCCAAGCTGGGTCTAATGTTTATTCAGAAGATATATCTATACAATATTCAACTGGTGTTTACATACCTGGAGTCGACTACACTTATATTTATGTTACTGATTATGTGAGGGGATTATTGGTTAAGGCTGGTGAATATGAAGATCAAGGGGATTACCCAAGTGCGATTGATGCGTTAAATGATGCTCAGAAGTCTGATCCCAATAACCAGTTTATTAAGGATAAAATATCAGAACTAAAAAAGTTATTAGCAAAATCTTTAGAAGGATTAGCATTAGCTGGAATACAACCTATACTGAATTTTGTTTTGAGTATGGTTACTTTACCATTGAAGTTAGTTTTAGGTATAGTCCAATATATTATGGATTTTTTCAAAGGATTGACAAATCCTTTTGAGTTACCATCTAAGATAGTTGACTTTGTTTCGTTTAAGTGGATGTCTGACTTTTTCAACCCAACGGTTCCAACCAGTTTGTTTGGGTTGTCTGGTATTAATTTTGATATACAGAAGTATTTATTAGAGTGGATACCGGGAGCTAAAGCAAATTCAAAAAGTAGCTTTGATATGAATCAAATATCAAAACTTCCTTGGACAAATTTACCTACTTACAACTTAGATCAAATAAAAAGTATGATTTTTCCAAACTCTTCTATTCCAAAGATGATTCCTTTATTACAGTTAAATGGTATACTTGGTATATTTGAGGGAATATTTAATGGTATAGTTGACTTTATGTGGGCTCTTTTTGGAATAGGTGGTATTATTAATCCACCACCTCATATTAAACTAACTAAGGAAACAAATGATGATTTGAGTCCATTGGATATTATGAACTTGTTAAATGGTAACTATTTTTCGTCTGGTACTCAAAGTTTTAATCCAAATATACAACCAAGTAATTTTATCTATGAGATAAAGACAAGTGATGGTAGAGATATAAGAGATTTAAATCGGGATGAGTTACAAAAATGGATGGAAGAGAATAAGAATTTCCAGTTTATATTCGACTTTTAATAAAAATGATATATAATAAAAAAATCTAACTAATATGGGTAAGAAAGCCAAAGAACATCGTAAGAAGATTGCTAAAAGAAACGAACAATCTAATATTCAAAAAAAGAAAGCTCAAAAGATTCAGGAAGAATTTTTGATGAAGTTGATTGAACAAGAAAAACAAAAAGGGTTATTTAACTCACCGGTTACTCCACTACCATTACCGGGATTTGGTGGTCCGACTTTGGGTATGCCTGTTGTTAACGGCCCCCAAATATAAGCTTCCAAAATTTAAAACGCGTTGGATGAGACTTTTTCTTATTCAACGCTTTTTTAATTCTCCATGTAAACAGATTTCTTGCTAAACTCCTATGTTTATCACAATTAGCGGAAGCTATATAAATATTATAACATAATATAGTTTCTACATCTTTATTCATATCTCAAACATTTATATTTAACATATATATAAAAATTAAAAATAAATTTATAATGTCTCAAAAAAATACAAAAGTCGAACAACCCAATATTAACATAAGTCGTGATGATAATAATGTTAATGATTACCTTTATGTTTGGAAAATATTCGGTTCACGTCCAAATAAAATGTCTTTGTTTAATAACTATGAGACATCTAAATTTCTAGAGTTATTCTCACCTAAGTTAGAAGACTACACTGGTATATTTACCGAAGTAGTTCCTACTGGTACGGACTACATGGTCAATGAAAAAGTGTTGGTTAAATATACTGAAGATATTTATGTATCATGGATTCAATACGATAAACTAACCGAGGAAGCAATAATCGGTGAGGTCGCTATTTACTATTCAAATTCTGGTGTTGAGGGTGTAGAAGAGTTAGTTGGGGAACTTGAGGAGGTTGAAATAGAACTAAGTCAAGAAAATCTTACTAGGATTAATACAGTAACTATATCACAAACAGGATTGGAGATAGATTCAATAGATCTACTAAAGGCAGACTATGATAACATTGAAAACTATTTCAATGATGATGTTATGAAACAAGCCGAGAAGTTAGTTAAGTCAATAAAGAAAACTCCGAAAGGTTTGAGTATTATATGGGGTGAAAGAGGAACCGGCAAAACCGTACTTGTAAACTGGATTGCTTCTATGTTGGATAAGGTAGTTATTTTTATACCATCTTCTATGATAGAAGTAACAGTTAATAACCCAGAGTTCAGAAGTTTTATTAAGAGATATAAGAACTCGGTTATAGTTATTGATGATTCTGAAATCTACTTTAGTGAGTTGTATACCAAGTCTAATATATTCACTAATAACTTATTACAGTTGGTAGATGGTGTTCAGTCTGATAGTTTTGATCTAAACATAATAACCATATTAAACGTGGACAATGTTAGCCTAGTAGATCATAATCTATTTGAGTGTAATAATCTTATTGATATAATAGAGGTTGATGCTCTTGATAAATCCAAGGCTTCTGAACTTGCTAAGACATTGGGAAGTAAGAATAAGATCAAGACACCGACTAAAGTTGTTGATGTTATTAAGAAAAGAAGCAGGTTAATTCCAATATCTGATATAGGATTTAAATAAAAATATATATACCCTAATGATGAATAATCTATCAACTGAAGAAATACTTAATTATTTAATGACCTCTGATTTTAACGAAGGTCTAAATCCGGATGAATATAGGTTCCTATTGTTTCAATTTAGAAACTATTGCCGCACGATATCCGGTAGGAATGAACTTCTTAAATCTGATATTCTTTCCAAGTCTGAAAGGATAAAGGAAATCGAGGAATTAAAAAGAAAAGAAGTTGATAATATCTTATCGAAAAAAGCTGATTTGGAAAATCAGATTGGTCAGTTGAAAAACAGAAAACTTTCTTGGAAGGAAAGATGGACTGGAAAAATAATTACACAAGATGAAACTAAGTGATTTTCAAAAATTACAGGAATCAGTACAAGAGCAAGACTTTAGCAAAAGCTTTAAGAACATTAATACTGTTATGTTCTTCTTGTCTATATTCGGACATATTGCTTCTATATTTTTAGCATATTTTTTAATATCTAAGATATTATCTGGAGCTATTACAAACAATCCTATACTAGTTAGTATTGCTTCGGTAATACTATTAGGTGGATTGGAGTTATTAAAAAGGGAAATATTTGATAAGTTCTCACTTCAACAAATCAAACATAAAAGTTTTAATCATAAAGATGTAATGCCTTTGATGATAACCAGTCTTATCATAGTTTCTATTTCTTTTTATTCATCAATCAAAGGTGCTCAAGAGTTCTCTTCTAAATCTAAACAAATAGACACCGAGATTAAAACAGATACAAAAAGATATGAGGACTCACTTACATCGGAAACAAATAAAAAGATTGCTTTAGTAGAAACTCATAAGAATGGACTCATTGAGATGCAAACAAAATTACAATCTTCTATAGTTGAGTCTAAAGTAACTAAGCAACAGGAGAAGTTGATGAAAGATTTAGATGATCAATCCAAAGAGGATGATTCAAAGATCAAGTTATATAAAGAAGAGTTGGTATCTAGTATTAAGACTTATGAAGAAGGGTTGAAAAAAGAAGGAGAAGATAAGAAAGATGAGAATAAGAATAACTCATTCTTCTTTGTTATAATATCAACTCTAGTTGAACTAACTATACTTTTTGGGGTTTATTTCAATGAGTATTATAAGTATCGTTCTTATATTGAAATAAAAGAAAAGATTGACTCTAACCCAGCTTATCAAAAGTGGTTCTATTGTAACTCTGTTGTTAATGTTATTTTCACTGAGGAGACTAAAATAAATGATAGATTACCATCTATTAAGTCAATAATAGATTTATGTAAAATGAATGGGGTAATTTTATTACCAAGGGACGTACAGGATTTATTTAGGTTATTTTCATCTCTTGGTATATTAAGGGGGACTTCAACTAAATATTTTAATAAGTCAAAGGAAAATACATTAGAAACGTTAAGAAAACACTTTAATGTCGAATGATAAACGGATCGGATATTATATTAGTAAGTGGTCACTATCCATTAGATAAGAAATTTGCTAAACATACTAAAAAATCACTTGAAGATTATTGTGATTTGAATGGTTATAAGTTATACTATGATGAAACACCTCCAGTAAAAAAGGAAATACATCATCTACATTATAACAGATGTGTTATACTAAAAAGAGCAGAGATAGAATATCCAGATGCTAAATGGTTTGTCTGGATTGATACTGATGTTTGGGTAAATAGATTTGATATTAGAATAGAGTTGGTAATTGATTTATCAGATCCAAATATACTATATCATCTTTTCCATGAAAAGCCATGGGATTATAAGGTTAATACTGGGGTTAAGTTTGTTAGTAAAGAAGGTGTTAAAATTGAGGATGGTATATGGAATATGTGTGATGATGTAAAGTGGAAAATGTTCCCATATGAACAGAAAGTTATGGCGGAGTATATTGTTCCAATATATAATAATTATGTGAGGATACATGATCCATATGTTCTTAATTGTATAGATAAGATCTATCCAATCGAGGATGCAATATTTGTACATCTTTGTAATAGACCAGAAGATTTTCGGAATCGATTCATGGATGACTAATCTGGTTTATGAAGAGATAATTAAAAAGGTAAGTTGATTAAAATTTAAAGCGAGGAAAATTTAAAAATTCTATATATACTAAAAAATAAAATAGTATATGAATAATGAAATGTATGAATATCTCGATAAATATGACGAGTTATTGAAGATATTAACCGAAGAGATCGATATTGATGGTAAGAAAGTGAGGTTAAAAGATGATTTCGAAAAGTTTTTCATTAAGGGTAATAAAACAGCTGGTGTAAGAGTTAGAAAGTTTATGCAACTTCTTAGAAGAACCGCTGAGGAAGTCAGAGATGATGTTCAAGATTATAAAGCAAACCTTTAGGTAAATAAAACTCCATATGAAAATATGGAGTTTCTTTTTTAATATATAGTACAAATAACAACTATAAATAAATGAAAAAATTTAGTAGTATAACAGGACAAAAGGTTAATGAAGAGCCAAAGATTGAAATCTCTAAGCAACAACAAGAGATTAATGAATTAAAGGTTGGTATATTAAAACTTATGGATAATCTATTATCTATTAGATCATATGGTTCGGCAAGAGCTGAGTTATTGAATAGCTCAATTGGTATTGCTGGTAAGGAAATGTTTGTTGAGGCTCTTCTTGATTTAATGGATGGTAAGAAATCAGATGAACAAATCCAAACATTAGAATCTCTAAAATCTGAAAGTAATGATTGGAGAAGCATTGATAAAAGAATAGATGAGATTGTTGAGAAGTCTAAAAGGCCAAAACTTTTACAAGAACATTTACCACAGGTTAAAAAGATTAAGTCTTTTCTTGAGACATATAGTGAAGATGAAAGGTTTATTGATTTATTAGAAACATATACTTTAAGAGTTAAAGATCCAAATGAAGCTAATCTAAGAGGATTAGTTGCGAATCAAATGCAAAATGACGGCAGATATTTAAACTACTCGAATAAACTTTCTCAAATATCAGAGAAGTTTTTACAAAGAGCTAAAGACTTAGGTTTCAATAATGCTGACTAAGACAGATCAAGAAGAAAATATAATCAATAAGATTTCTAAAATAACTGTTGTTAATCAGTTAGTAGAAACAATATATGTTGAAGAATCAGTAGGTAGTATAGAAACAACCAATACTGTGAAAGAAGGTCATATTGTTAGGGAAATAACTGAAAGAATAGATTATAAGTTAAAACCACATAGACTTATCGTTAAGACTCAGAAGAGCTCTAATAATCATTTAGTTATATCTGATGTTCCTAAGAATAATACAATATTTACTAATAAATGTATATGTGAATGTGCTTCCATAGCAGTGAATAGAACATTTATATCCGAACTAAAGTCTTCAAAAAAGATAGTCAAGAGTACATTTAAATTTTTTAGACAAAATTTACTAAAAAAGATTTTCAACAAAAATACAGATGATAATCTAGTTAAATCTATTTTAGATTTTGGACATGATTGTAGTTGGATGATAGTTCCGGCATTTATATTTGATATAATCAAAGAATCTGAATGGTTTACTGAATTTGAAAACAATTCAAAGTCTTTGATTAGAAAAGAAGGTAAGTTAGGTGAGATAAATGTTTATCTAAACGAGGATGAGAATGATTCTATCATTTACTTTGCTAACTATGATTCGATAACAGTAGTCATAAACAACAATATTAAGATAGACAGTAAACCAACTGTTAGTAAAATTTATAGTGAAGGTAAAACTGTTTCCGTTGAGTACTTATTCATTGAAAACGGATTAACTAAAATGTTAACCATTAGTTAGTGTTTTGACGCAAAAATTCTAAACCCAGATAAGATCTCATTGTGTGACTTTCGGAACCTTTCATCAAGTTCTTGCCAAGTCCATTTTTTGGATTTAAGTTCTTCCCATAAATCATTTGCACAATCCCAGTCCCTTATTTCTCCCCAACGAGCTATTTGAGAACCAAACATAGGTATTCTAAGTGAATGCCATATTGATTTAATACCAATATAGTAATCATCCTGTTGTAACTTCTTCTTACACTTTACCCAACTGTTATTACTTATATGTGAAATAGAATGTCTTAAACTTGGTAACTTTAATTCAAAGTTAAACTGTTTTAACTCTTGAATTTTAGCCCATTCAGGTGCCATGATACATTCTATACTCCGAATATTATGAGAGTCTAAACTAGACTGAAAACGGTCAGGACTCAATATGTGGATATTGAACTTATCAGTTTTTAGCTCAACTTCGGGGTTCGGAGTTTTTGCAACAATAAGTATATCCCAATCAGAATCTCTACCGGAAGTACCATATACTCTGGATCCAAAAATGTAAATATTTATTACTCTAGTTGGATGCAGTCCAGATGCTTTTATTATTTCGTTCTTAGTTATCATAATCCTAATCTCTGCCAGATCGATTTCTTTTTTGGTTCTTCTTTTGGTTCTGTTTTTTCGTCAAATATCTCACCCAAGACTCTATCTCTCCTTAATTGTTTATCACCAATATTGGTAAGAATACCATCCAATATTATTGATTCATCATTCTTAGTAGGTAAGGTTGCTTTAATCCAATTATTGTATATAAGTACTTGTAAGTTATCTAAACCAGTATATGTGATACCTGATATCTGGAGTGTTCCGTCTACTAAATCTTGATTATCCATATATATGTAGTTATATCCGGATTGGATTTGAAGGGTTTTATTTAGATGAATATCAAATCTAAACGTTGTTTTACCATCCTCAGTTGTTGTAGAGTATTGGTGTTTGGTTTCTGAGTTAAAAATGGAATTTGTTTTTTTCCATATAACAGAACCGTCTTTTGTTCCTTCAACTAGACGGTCAACTATTTTTTGTATTTGTTCGTTCTTTGTCATATATTAACTATTTAATAAAAAATCTAATGCTGAATCTCTTAGATTAGAGACTGTTTCGAAATATCTATACTTTACCCAAACACTTTTATCCATATCATTTCTAACATTTACCATAAGTATGTTTCCTCCACCAGCTTCTTCGGTAGCTAACTGTTTACCAATGACATTATAGAAAATACCGGGTGTGAATCCTGAGGGGATAAAATCATTAGCAATGAGTTTTATTTTCTCATCAGTATCAATAGTTAGTATCTTCTTCTTTATCTCATCACTTAACTGTGATGTTAGGTGAGTAAAGTTTAATCTTCTAAAGTCAATACCAGAGTCGCTCATTTTTGAGATCATAAAAGATATTAGATCTTTGGTTTTGTTGATCTCATTTTGAACTGTAAGGTCTACTTGAGGTAGTTTCATCCGATACCATTTACAAACTCTATGTAAATACTCGTCTTTTATTTCCAACTCATTTTGGATAATGTAATTAGAAGCAATGGCGTCTGAACCAGAAAAGTTATTTGCCCACCTACGTCTTTTCCTACGATAGTTTGATCTATACCCAGAAAAGTCTTCCCACTTATCAGAGTTCATTAAGCTCTCAAATGATTTTGCAGCCTTGCTCTTAAAAGACTTTTTAGCATCATCATCGTTGGCTTGTTTTGAAAGGATTTCTTGGAACTCAGGATTTTTAATCTTTCTACGATAGAATATCTCCTGTTCCTTATTAGTCATTTCTTTAACAAAGTCTATAAATTCAAGGTATAGTCCAAGTCCAAATTCAAGTATTTCCTGTCTTAGTTTAGCTTTCTCACTGTAGTCGATACAGTTTTCATAACTAACTAATAATGGAAAATCTTTTTTAGCTTTTTCCAACAGTAAGAGATTTGTAGATATAATTTCGGAGGTTAGTTTCATCTTTAGATATATATTAACAAAGATACGAAAAAACAAGCAAATAATCAAATGATTGAAATCGATTTAGAATCAACTTCAATGTCCTATAGCTATCAGGACATATTAAGGGTATTCATTACTGATATAATTTATATCAAAAATGAGTATTCGATGAAAAATATAAAACTGGAGGAAATGGTTATATCCCCCTCCTTTTGGAATCTATTAGTAGATAGTCCGTCTTTTAATAGAATAATGGGTGGTATATCAATACCAGAGGATATAGAAAGTAATATACCAGTTGGGTATTTGATGTCAATGCAAGTATTTGTAAATTTCACACTAGATAGAGATAAAATACTTTTGAGTCCATCACTTCAAAGTAGAAGGGATGAAAAAATCGATAATATACTTAATAATACAGATAACGTTAGTTTGGTTGAAATAAAGATTAGATCTAATAACTTATATTAAGATAGTAACTGATCTAAAAGAATTTCTCTTTTGATATCTTTTGGTAAAGAATATAATACGTTACCATCATCAAAGAATTTTTGTTTAGATGTGTCTTCTACAATTATTTTTTCTTTTACAAGAGATTTAACCCCTTCATATACAAAATGAATTTGATCATTTAAATGAGTATCATAAATCCGGTATAGAATATTCTGTTGAAGAAAAATAAATGATATATCACTAAGCTTAACTGGATGTTTGGACGCAGATATTATATTAATAATAGCAGATTTTACTTGTTCCTTTTTAGAGTCATCGTCTATATTAAATACAGGACATAAAAAACTTTTTATTTTACTATATGATCTCATATTACAAATATATGAAATAAAATCAATAGAATTTTTTTAATATATAGTAAATATGAAAAAATATTCAGAAACCTTCATTAATAATACTGACGTTCTCAAGAAAAGCCGGTGTGGTTTTGAGTTTGAGTTTTTTATGAAGGACTTGTCTTATTATAAAACTATGGAACTCCTTAATCAGTACCTAGCACCTGTTAAGGTATGGGGGTTTAAGAAGTATCACTCTGACTTTACACCCGATTCAGAAAACTTTAAGATTGAACCAGACTTATCTGGTGGTGCTAACATGGTTGAGTTGGTAACCGGTCCTATGTCTTATTTTGAAGGTAAGTTTTATTTAATAAAGATCTTGAAATTTATTCAGATGTATGGTTACACAACAGGGAAATCTTCTATTCACTTTAACCTATCATTCTTACCGGAATTTGATAAGGATCTAAATGATTTGAATATGTTAAAACTTATACTCAATGTTGATGAAGATGAAATCTATCGTGTTTTTCCTTCAAGAAAGGATAATGTTTACGCAAAAACAGTTAAAAAGGTTATACCATTTAAGGAATATGACTTCAATAATATCCCGATTGATTCTGTCAAAAATAACATAAGATTACCAGAGGATAAGTATTATGGTATAAACTTTCTACATATAAACAATCCAAAAGAAACTCAAAGATTAGAGTTTCGTTATATAGGTGGTAAAGACTACGAAAAGAATATAGGTCAAATACTTTACTTCTTAGATAGATTTATTATTGATGTACATGATTCAATAGATGCTTCATTTAATAATCAAGATATAGAAAAGCTTGAAGAGTATTTAGACTTAAACATCAGTAATTTTAAGAACTTCTCTAAGTATGACAACTTTATTGTTGACTTCCCTACTGTATCATTACAGATCGATCAGTTCTATAACTATGATGTAGTTAACGCTTATTATGATAAAATATATCCAAAACTATATAATCTGGTTGATTCAACTGATTCTTTAAAGGATTGTATAATAAACTATGTAACTACGACACAAACCATTGAGGTTATAGACGGTAATATTAAAGCTACACAAAATATTAAAGGGTATGATTTTATAAACTGTCGTATTAGTGATGGTATATTTGAGAACTGTCACTTTGTAAATTCAGAGATAGACGATTCACAGCTTATTAAATCAAAAGTACATGGTTCAAATATTAATAACTCAAAAGTACTTAATACTAGTGTTGAGGCTTCTGAGTTAAATGATTGTTTCTTTATGAATGGTTATTTGAATGCTGATATGTATGGTGGAGTATTTCGTAGTGGTAAACTAGGTCCTTTTGGGAATATAAGTTCTGATACAAAGATAGTAACTGATACAGATAACTTCTTTGATACATCATTTGATGATGATACTTATAACAGAAAAAAGGATATGGGTGTTATAAAAGGGTTTAAAAAATAAATAAATATATGAGACACATTTTAGAGTTTAATGAGTACCAAGATGAAAACGATGATATGGGTTCTGGTGCTCAATATAAAGTGGTTAAGTGGGAACACGGTACTAATAATGAAGAAACAGATGATTATGATCATGAAGATGACATGGATCAAGACATGGATCAAGATGTCGATTTAGATGTCGATGATAAAATGGATTTCTTTGATGTTTGGGTTGAAGACGAATATGGTGAAGAGCATAAGATTGCGGTAAACTATCAAATGTTTATTGAGTTCATTCAGGAAGAAATGCCTAACTTAAAATCATACTTATCAAACGCAGATTTTGCTAATATTGATGAAATGTTAGCTGACTTAGAAGAGTTGGGTATTGATATGGGTGAGATGCTTCAAAAATGGGTTGATGAAAATGTAACCGAAGAAACTATTAATGTTGATAGTGAAGATGAAGAAGGTGAAGGTATGTTTACTGACGAAGAAGGTGACATTCATTCTGACTATAATGAAGACGAAGAAGACCTTGATGAAGAAGGATTTGACGAAGAAGACGAAGAATAAAATTGGTAAAATATAAATAAATAACTATGTTAAAGAAATATAATCAATTCCTAAATGAAGAGGTTGGTATAAGAAATATCACAAAACTAATCGCCGATCACAAAGCTGAATCAGGTAGTAACAATTTTGAAATCTGGTTCCATCAGGATCTTGATGGAGTTTGCTCAGCGTTGGGTATGAAAAGCTATCTTGAAAGATATAAACTAAAGATGGTTGATTCTCATATCACACAATATGGTGGTATGGAATATGCTATTAAGCAAAAAAGACCAGACTCAATGGCAGTTCTTGTGGACTTTGCTCACTTTAAGACTATGTTTACCATAGCAACCGATCACCACACTGGTCAAACAGGTGAACCATCAGGTTCATCATATGCTAAACCAAGTCGTTCAAACGTGGAAACTATTTCGGATGAAATATCTCCTTCGGATATATTCATGAAGAGTGATATTGACTTGGTTAAAACAGTTGACTCAGCTGACTTCTTGAAGTATGATATCAAACCGGAAGATATTCAAAATATGATATACTCTGTTAATAAAAACCTATCTGGTGAGAAAAACAGATATATGATGGGGTTTGTTGTAAACAGACTACTTCTAGTGTTTAAAAACAAGAGAATAAGTGTTGTTAGTTTAGATGGTAAAAGGGAACATAATAATAAAAACTTCTTGGAATGTTTGGTTATGGATTCAACTCCGTCATTAGTTTCTATGTTCTTGAATATTAAACATTATATGGAGAATGCGATTTCTTTAGAATATGATAAATCAGCAAGAAAGCATAATGTTCCTAAAAAACTTTCATCGGTCGAAGATCTTAAAGCTAACTTAGATAAGTATATTGGTAGTAGAGTAAATGCTAAAGAACTTGAATATGATGAAGATTATAAGATTGTTAAACAATATGGTATTGGTTATGCAATGAATCCAGGTTCGTATGATAGATATATCGTATTTAAGAATAATCCTGAGTCCGAATTCGTTTGTACCATTTTCCCAATGGGTCTTATTCAAGTCTCATGTAACCCATTCAAGGAGAAGAAACTAGCTAAGGTAGATTTAGGTGCTATCACACAAGAAATGTTGGCTAAGTATCAAGATAAACTAAAAAGATTTTATGTTCCTATTTCTGATATTAAAAGAATTAGTGAAGATGATGTTGCTAAAATGAAAACTAAATACGGTGAAGCTTATCAACCAATTGGATTTACATTTGGTGACTTAAAATCTTTCTATCCAAAATCAATAATGTGGTTACCTAATAGAAAGTCTGGTGATATGAAAACAACTGCTATACCAGATCTAAACAACGAAGAAGACCCACAAGGTGGACAGGTTGTTAAGATTGTTCGTGATTGTATGGACAAACCTTTTTCTGAATGGACTGATAGAGATAGAACAATGATGGGATTATTGAAGATTCCAGTATTTGATATTATAACAGTTAACAGTGGTGGTCACCCTTCAATAACTAATATTCAAGGACTTAACTATTTGTCAAGTAGATATGACTTACTTAAAGGATACTTTGGTACCGATAAATATACAGATGTAATGAAATTATTTGCTGATGAGTTCTTAACCATATTGAAAGCTAAGATCGACGCGATCAGAAATGGTCAAGAAGTTGAGTATCAAACCGGTGATGTTAAGTTAAGTGCTGATGTTGCTAATGAAAACTTTGAATATTTCTTAAAAGATAAAACTGGTGACGTTAAACCAGTATCAAAAGATCAGTTTATAAAAGCTGGGTTTGATTCAAAGTTTGAACCTAAGAAAAGTGAGGGTGGTAAAGGGTTCTCAATGAATATAGACAATAATAAGATTATTGGAAACTTTGAATAAAATAGAATAAGACACTTTTCAGTGTCTTATTCTATTTTAAATTAGGAGGAAGGTTGTGTTTTTTGATAAATATAGTTGTGATACAGGAAAGGCCATTAGGCTTCTGTAAAAAATGAAAAAGAGCTATGGATTTCTTCTGTGTATATGTTAAAACACGCAAAAAACTAGACAAGTATGTCAAGGTAAATAGAATAAGGAACAAATATATTATTGATATTAAAAAAATAATGGAGGAAGAAGAAATATCGTTTGATAAGGAAAAAACGTATCTCAAAATAATCATATTCCAAAAAATACAACAAGCAATTGAGAAGAATAAGGATATATACTATGTCCCCGATTTTGATAATGAGTTCTCCATAGAGAAACTAATAAATATTAGAAAGATATTAGGAGAAGATAATAACTTCAATGTTTTAATTTTTTACAACGAATTCCGCAAAGACCCAGATTTATTAGATGATGTACTGGGCAGTTTATCCAAATTTAGCAACAGCCAAATAATAAGAGACTATTGATAATCAGGGATTATTAAATTTTTAATATATACATTATGGAAAAGAAATGTTATATATGTGATTCAATTAAAGAAATAGAAGATTTTTATAAAAATCAAACTAGATGTAAAGTTTGTACTAAACAATATATTATTGACAATAAGGAAAGAATTCATAAATATAAAAAACAATATAGGATAGATAATATAGAATTTGTATCTGAGTCGGATAAGAAATATTACTCTAAAAATAAAGAGAGAATACGAGAGAATCAATCAAAATATTATTTGGAGAATAAAGAAGAGGTTAGACTGATTCAAAAGGAATATAGAGAAAATAACCGAGAGTTATTAACAATTAAAAATCGTGAATATGCTAAAACTCAATATAATAAGAAAAAGTCAGACCCATTATTTAAAACAAAACAAATTTGTCGTGGAATGATAGGTAATTCGCTTAGATTAAATGGATACACTAAAAATTCTAAAACGGAAGATATATTGGGTATATCTTTTGAAGATTTCAAATTATATTTAGAATCTAAGTTTGAATCATGGATGAATTGGGAAAATCATGGTAAGTTTAAAAGCGGTGAATTAAATTATGGTTGGGATGTTGATCATATTATACCTTTAGATAGTGCAGAAGCAGAAGATGATATAATTAAATTAAATCATTATACAAATCTCCAACCATTATGTAGCTATACTAATAGACATATAAAAATGTATAAATATTAATTTTAATATAGATTATTAACTATTTAATATATAAATAAAATTAATCTTTACATGTCAAACCCATTAAATCCAAGAGGCGCCGGTAGAATACCACAATACAAAGTTATTAATGGTAAGAATGTCCAATCAATGTTTGAGAATGCTCAGTTCAGCCCATATCCAAGATTACTTGAGACTAATGGTACTCCTCAGTTAATTGGTGGTCCTAATGATATACACAATAACGATGTTAATGACACTTCTATATCATCATTGATATCATATACTAGTGGTTACCCAGCTATGAAGTTGAGATATGCTGATTTTGCATATCTTAAAGACGTTGGTGTTTATCCTAATAATAGATTAATGGTGGCTAGGAGATTTGCAAGTGGAGCACCAAGTGATTTAACATCTATTATGGCTAGCCCAATGGCAACAATTGTTGGTTGGATAAAAGATGGTGATTCTGAATATTTTTCTGTACAGTACGGTGAGGATTGGGTCTCATCAGATGCTTCTTTTACAAAAGTTCTAAATGATATAGGTGAGGATACCAAAGGTTCACAGGAATCAAATTGGGGAAACCTAGGAGATACTGTAGCTAAAGGGTTTAACTCAATACCATTTGGTGGTATGATGGAGGGTTTACAATATGCAGTGATGCAAGAACTTGGATTAACTGAGTTTGGTATAGGAAACTCACCATTGGGAAATCCTAACTTAATAAGAGAAGCTAAAAGAAGAAATACTGTTGAAAAAAATCAAGCAGGTAGTGGATTAAAAGCAACTATATCTGTTAAGTTTGAAGTTGAATATGAACAGAAGTTTATAAATGGAGTTGATCCTACTCTTGTTTATATGGATATAATACAAAATGCCTTAACATTCGGTACTTCAGATGCGGTATTTCATTTTAATACTGCTTTTGCAGAAACAACAGCACCGATTATTAAAGACTTAATAAGTGGTGATGCAGCCGCAATAGGAAGAGCGTTAGTGAGCTTCGTGGGAGCCTTAATCAATGCTATTGGTAAATTAGGAGCTAGTATACTTAAAAACTTGACTGAAAAGGCGGAAAGTCTTTCGGACGTGGTGGATAATATAGCTGGTAGTATAAAGAATATATTCGCTGCAACAATAGGTAGTGTGATAAGTAAATATAAAATTAGGTTATTGGGTATAACACAAGCTTTAACTGGTTCTCCATCAGGACCTTGGCATATCACAATCGGTAATCCAAAGAAGCCTATGTTTACAAGTGGTGATATGATTTGTAGTGAGGTTACTATGAACATGGGTAAAACATTAGCATTTAATGATTTACCATCAAGTATTAAAATATCATTCACTCTGACAAATGCTAGACCTCTCGGTGCTCAAGAGTTATATAGTAGGATGAATACAGGTAGAGGAAGAAGTTACCAAAGATATCAACTATCTGCGGTCGAGGTGCCTAATGATAAATTTACTTATTCTATTACAGCAACTGGATCTTATCAATTTAAAACAATGGACATACCACCAGCTGAGAAAGCAAGAGTTCAATACTTACAAAACGGTGATATTGATAAAAATGGTCAATATGTATTGAGGCCTATTGAGGGTAGAGATTGGTTTACCTATTCACAACCAGGTGAGAAGTTCTACCAAACACATGGAACGTATAGTAGTAATCAATCTGCATCAACTAAATAAAATTTTAAGATATGAAAATATATGATATAGATAAATTATCCATTAGTAATCAGCAACTGGCTGGTGTGGATGCTTCGGGAGTGAAAACTAATGATCCTTTATATGATCTCTTCCAACCAACCTTTCAAATGATGAAAAATTATAGTGTGATTGACTCAACAGTTTCACCTGAGAACGAGATGCGAATTGACTTGGTATCAAATAGTATTTATTCTACAACAGAATATTTAGATTTCATCCTGAGTTTTAATGACATTGATAACCCATTAAATATAATGGCTGGAGATACAATATTATATACCGATGCTCAAAATATAGATAATTTTAGAGTCAAATCTAGTCAGAATGTTGATGCTAGAAATACCTTATTAAATGCTAATAAGATTAATAAAATTGATCCTAATAGACAGGATTTTGTCGACCAGAATTACTCATTACCACCAACATTTAATGAAGTACCGCAACCAGCTATAACAATAGATAGGAGTAGAAACCAAATGATTATACAATAATGCCTAAATATAGAACAACAACATTCTCAAGTGTATCCGATATTGATGCTTTCTTCCAAAAAATTGGATCTAAAGGATTTGCTGATTGGTTTAATACCAAGATTGCTGAAAAAGATAATTGGCTTACCGTATCGAACGGGAAGGTGACTGGAGTCAAACTAAAAAATCCATCTAACTGGAATAAGTTTTGGTCTAATTATAAAATAATATATGGTAGGGATAATATTAATCTAATAGAGTTTCTTTGTTTAGACTCTATTGTAATGAATGAAAATGGTGGGTTATTCTCCCCAGTAACAGAGGGGGTTAATGATATTGGATCATCTGGTCACCCAGGTATAGCATATGCGTTTGATTCAATACCAGGTACAAAGGTATCATACAATACTTTAGATACTAATAAAAAATCTTTAGATTTATTCAGTGACTCTACTTATATATTAGCGCACGGATCTAAACCTTTTGGTAGCATATTAAAAAACACAACCAATACCGCATGGAGTGGTACAGTATTCCCAACTGGATTTGCTACCCCAACACCAAGTTCAAAAGCAGTTGATCCATCTGGTATACCAAATACATTTATAACAGAAGCTGACTTTTTTAAATTCAGGGGAAGAGGATTTGTTCAAACAACTGGTAGGGGAGCATATAAGCCAATAATAAGTTATGTTCTATCGTATACCGGTAATGATTCTGTAATTCTAAATGTTAAGAAAAATTGGAGTCAATACGGTGGTAATTTAGATAAAATTGCAAGTGCGTCAACGAATACACAGTGGGATGATTTATTTCAAAAGACTAACTCAATAGTTGCTAACTATGCTGTCTATGTTCATAACAAATCAGGTGGTGCATATGCTAAAAAGGGTATTGATTATCTTTATATTGATCCTAGTCAAAGTGATAATAATTTAAAAGATGCAATAAGAAAGGTAGCATTAGCTATATCTGGTAAAGGAGCTAAAAAATATGCGGATCTATTCTATGCCAGAGTGATGCAACAACTTACCCTTATTGAAGGTACAGAGGCTGGACCCATTCCACCAAGTTCTACCCCAACCGGTGCTACATCATCTCAAACTCCACAACAAGCTCAAGAAGAAGGTAGAGAAGCAAGAACAGGTAATGACATCAATAGTAATCAGAATAAACCAAAAAACCTAGATGGTAAGATACTAACCAATGTTAATATATTCCCAGCAACTATAAAACCAAATCCTATTGTGATGCCTTTACCTAGTGGTGAGGATGCTCAAGATGAAATTGTTCAAGGGTTAGGTAATATACCGTTTATATGGTATAACTCTTATCAAATTGAGTATAATGATATTAGATTCTTTAATCTATCTATACAAGAACATCTACCAACTGTTAAGATAATTTTCTTTGATTCACTAAATCTTATGAAGGATAAAGCTTTTCCATTAGATGATTCTAAAATAGAAGTATTTATAAATGCAAGGAGTGAACAGGTTAAACCAATATTTCTACAGTTTAAGATTACTAAATTTTCGATAAATGGATCTGAATACTCTATAAGTGGAGTTTTAGATGTTAACTACTTATACTTAAAGACGTTTAAGTCATACAACTCAACCAGTTTTTATACTTTACAGTCAATATGTAAGGAGTCTGGACTTGGATTTAATAGTAACTTTGATGATACTAACGATTCAATGAAGTGGTTGAATACAGGTCAAAGATCGATTGAGTTCATTGAGTCTATTGTTGAAACTTCATATAAGTCAGATCAATCTTTTCTTTATTTCTATATCGATTATTACTATAACTTGAACTACATAGATATTGAAAAGGAACTAAGTAGAAATATAAAGGAAGACTTGGGTATTGGAAATATTGGTATTGAAGATGCTCTTAAAACTTCTAATCCAGAAATAGTATCAAAGTTATTCTTAACAAATGACTTATCAATGGCTGAGTCAAACATCTTCTTTGAGAGTTATAAGGTTTTAAATAACTCAACCGCAACCTCAATTAAAGAGGGATATAAGACAAAGATGAAATACTATGACGAGAAGGCTAAGTCATTTTTAATATTTGATGTTGGTTCTATTACCGATACAGATCAGAAGAGTATCATATTAAAAGGTGCTCCAAATGATGAATCCTTTTATAATGATAATACTCAATATTTATATACTGGTAGAATTGATACGGATAATACTCACCAAAACTATCATTACTCTTACGTGCAGAATACTAGGAATATAGTAGATCTTCAAAAGGTAGGACTGGAAATTGTAATGAAGACACCAAACTTTAATATTTATAGATTTCAAAAGGTGTTCCTATTCTTATCTAATCAAATATCAACTCCTTCTGCCCCACAGATAAACAATAGATTGACTGGTGAGTGGTTAATAGTTGATATATCATATAATTATGATGGTAAGTCATTTAGACAAGTAGTTAAACTTCTTAAAAGGGAGCTTGAATTGTCACCAGAAGAATTAGCAAAAGAACCAACACAAAATCAACCAGCCCAAAATACGGGTGGTGAAAAAACATCAAATGATAATGGTGTGATTAATGAGAACCCAGTAGTTAGTGCAACACAAAGCACTACACCTGGTGCTACATCAAGTACACCAATAGATGATACACAATTCCCATTAACCAAGGATATATTTAGAGAACTATATAAGGCTAGACCTAAGATAGTTGAGTTATGGTATGAACCACTTAAAAATGCCCTTATTAAGAATGGAATAACATCTAAAGAAAGGATAGCAGCATTTCTATCTCAAGTAAGTATTGAGAGTGGATTTATATTTTATACTACGGAGAGAGGAATATCAGCCGGTTCTCAATATGAAGCAAGAAAAGATTTGGGTAATACTAAAACCGGAGATGGGGTAAAGTACAAGGGTAGAGGTTTGTTACAAATAACTGGTAGAAATAACTACTCTAAGGCTAGTCAATACTTCAATCAAGATTTTGTAAATGATACTTCTTTGTTATCAGCAGAGAATCCGGTTCATCAACGTTATGCAGATACTCCTGATCAAATACAGAATGCTATAAATGCATCTGTTTGGTTTTGGTTAAAGGGTAGTGTTAGGGGAGATCTAAATAAATATGCTGATAAAATGGATATAAAGAAACCATTTAACTTTGGAGGCACAACTATAGAAGATCTACCAGAAAATGTAGAACAAAGTAAAAAAGCTGTCAAAAAATATGGAATTTTTACTACGAAGAATCCTAATGATATAGCTACCTATTTTAGTCCAAATGACACCAATTTTGTTAACTTCACAATGATATGTCTAGGTATTAATGGTGGATATAATGGATTCCAATCAAGATGTAAAAACTGGTTACAAATAAGAGAATACTTTAAATAATATATACATAAAATCTCTCTTATAAAATGCCAAGTAAAGAAAAATCCCCATTAGGTTTTACACCACCAAGTGACTATATAATAGATCCGAATAATAAAAAAAGTACTTACGTGGGTATAAGTAATCCAGAAGGATATGTTGAGATTGGTCATTCTATTAATACACACGGTTATGCAAATGGAACAACTCAAACATCTCTTGAAATCAGAAGATTAGTATATGATCGGTTTAAAGACTTTGGTACGGAACAATTTACTCACTTGTTGGATTTTCAGGATTCATATAACGGGACAAAAGCAGAGAAAAAAATAGGTGAGTTAAATAATGATTCTAATGCTTATTTAGGTTCATTCATTAGAACTTTAGATGATAATGAAGATCCAACAATGCTTGGATTTGATATAAAAATACTAGTTGATGAGTCACCACTATTTAATGGTGATATAGATGAATTTATATCTACGCTTGGTGCTTGGAATTCGGAGATTGCTTCAAGGCAATCCATTTTAGACGCTTTTAGAAGCCAGTTATTTAAATTTTTAAAGAATGATAATCCTTCGAAGACAAACTCAGACGGAACATCTTATAATCCGCCTGAATTTATACCAAAGAGAGCTCAAGATGGTAATTCAAATACCGGAGTTAAAGTTTATTATTTGAAGAAGATAGCTGGTTTGGATAAGCTAACCGAGTCTACGGATGGTTCAGAGATAAAATCATTTGTTGATTATGGTAAAGACTTTATATCTCTAACATTTTGGGAGGACGTATCACAGAACATAGGATATCTAAGTTCATTATATAAGCAACTTTGGTGGTCAAGAATAAATGGTAAGTCAATAATACCACAGAATCTATTAAGATTTGATGTTGAGATAACGGTAACCGAAGTTAGGAAATATAATAGGGTTATTAAAGAGATTGGTAAAAATGTAAATACTGGATTAGATAATAGTTATGTATTAAACGAGTATGCTGATAATATATCTAAATATACTTATAGATTGTATGAGTGTCAGTTCTTTTTTACTGGTTTACCACATGGTGATTCATTAGATATGACGGCACCAGCATATGCTGATTCATATGATGTAAAGTTTAACTATAAGAACTCAACAATGAAGTTTACTAAATTCTATGATCCGGGTCCACTTTCTAGAATAACAAGAGATTCTGATCTATCTCCAGATAATATAGAAAAATATTACACTGAAATAGATATTGACAACTCTTCTTTAGGTAGAAAAATATCATCTATAAATACTAATAACTCATCTATAGGACCGGGTGGTATTCAGCATAGTAATAACATAACACCATTGGATCTTTGGAATATACAGTCTTCCGGTCCTATTAGAACCAGTTCACAGGGTGACACTATAGAATCATTGAGAGCTGCTGATAAAACAAAGACAACCACTCAGGAATCGAAAGTCAGTAAAGTGCAACAATCAAACTATGCTGATGATATTAAAAAGGCGTTGTCTTCGTCTATCCAAGGAATTTTGGATAAAAAGTCAAAATCAGAATCGGAAGGTGAAAATGGTACATTTCTAGGTGGTGGGTTTGGTGTAAATGCTGGTGCAAACCAACCAGGATCGGGAGCTAATGTTGAAATAGCGTTGTCTTCGTCTATCCAAGGAATTTTGGATAAAAAGTCAAAATCAGAATCGGAAGGTGAAAATGGTACATTTCTAGGTGGTGGATTCGGAGTAAATGCTGGTGCAAACCAACCAGGATCGGGAGCTAATGTTGAAATCGCATTAAAGGATTCATATACAACCTTAGTTGATGATAGAAGTGCATTCTATGAAGATGGAACTTTCTTAGGACAAGACGATACCGGATTTGGTGTAAATACTGGAACAAACCAACCAGGATCCGGAGTTAATGTTGAAATCGCATTAAAGGATTCATATACAACTTTAGTTGATGATAGAAGCGCATTCTATGAAGATGGAACTTTCTTAGGACAAGATGATACTGGATTTGGTGTAAATACTGGAACAAACCAAGGATCTAATGTTGAAATGGCATTGATGGACTCATTTACAACAATGTCAGATGAGGATAGTATATTAAATCAAAATGGTGGTTCTCTTTTTGTATCTGGTTCACCATGGGATAAACTAAAGCGTGAGATGTTAAAGGAAGTGATTGGTATCGGTAATGCTGCTATACTAGCAACTACTGCTCTACTAAATAAGGCATTGGGTGAAATTTCAATTACGTTGGGAAGTGATTCTCTTGGTATGGTAGTATCCCCACCAACAAATGTTTATGATGAATATTATAATGATGGTAATTATTCAGACTTCATAAATTTTGTGGGAGACTCAGTTAGAGGATTCTTTACAAATCCAAGTGACCCTAGATTAAACAATAGATTATAATGACAAGAGAAGAATTAAAAAATCAAATATTTGTTGGAGTTGTTGAGGACAACGAAGATCCACAGAAAATAGGTAGAATTAAAGTACGTGTTATGAACGTGTATGAAGATATACCTAAGGAAGACCTACCATGGGCAACCCCTTGGAAAGATCTTAATGGTAATATGTTCATACTACCCGAAGTTGGTAAGGTTTTATCAGTTGTATTTGATGATGGTAATCCATATAAACCGGAATATATATTCGCTCAACATTATAATAGAAACCTACAGGATAAGTTAGATAGTTTATCAACATCAGAATATACTTCCATGAGATCTCTTATGTTTGATCACAAGACACAGATATTCTCAAATGACACAGATGGGTTGATGATCGACTATAAGTATAATAATATTAACATAAAATCAGAAACTATTGATTTAAACCTAAAGGATAATCAAGGAAAATTGTCTTTGGGGGACGCTAATGCGGATCAACAAGCAATACTTGGTACTAATTTTATGAACTGGTTTGATACATTAGTTGATAACTTATTGGGAGCAAATGATGGTCCATATTTAGGTAATTTAGGTTCACCTGTAGTTGCAAACCCAGAGTTAATTGATTGTTTAAACCAATATAAAACATTGAGAGATCCAAAGTTCTTGTCAAACAATGTTTATATAAACGATAACTTTAAAGTATCTACAGTTAGTGATAATGCTCAGAATAGACAAAATACTCCACAATATGGAGATACATTCAAAAAATCTACAAAAGACTTTAATACGGATAGTGAATCTACAGTTGATGCAAATTCTGAAGACTTTAAGCCTAAAGTTGACGAAAATAATAAAGCTAATATAACTAACGACCCTACTAATGATTCTAAAGTTCCAACAACTCCACCAGTTTATAATGACCCTTCAGTAGGACCTTCTTCGGGAATAACAAACCAGTTTGCTCAGGAAATGGTTAAACATGCTTATACACAGGTTGGAGTAAAGGAACTGGAGTGGTCATATGAAGGAAAACACTATAGTGCAAACGAAAATAGTGGACCACAAGTCGAATCATTATATCAGAGATCAACCTTCCTAAAAGGTTCTGGTTTTGCTTGGTGTGCGGCATTTATATGTTATCTGTTTAAAACTGTTGCGTCAAAGGGAATACCACACTCATTCAGGCTACCACAAACAGCCGGTGCTTATGACTTTAGAAACTGGGCGACGAATAACTCAAGCTTTGTAGAAGTTTATAAATCACCATTTACTAGTATATTACCAGGTGATATAATAATATTTAATTTCAGTCATATAGGTTTATCAGTAGGTACACTTAAAGATGGTAGAGTTGATACCATAGAGGGTAATACAGATGAGAAAGGGTCTAGAGAAGGCGGTGGTGTATATAAAAAGAGTAGAAAGGTTAGTCTAATATCAACTGTTATTAGAATTAAATATGATCCTAATCAGGTTAAAAAAACTAAGAACTAAAGATTCATTTTAATAACCTTACACGGATAGCTTCTATTCTTATAGTATTTTTCTCGCTCTAGGAAATGCTTATATAATGTATTATTTAGTTCTTTTGGATCGAATACATCTACTATATCGAAAATAGTTGCTATTTTCTTGTCATCATGTTTTCTTAAAGCCCTACCAATTGATTGAATAATCTTACCCTCGGATTTACCAGGCGAGTCTGCAAATATGACATTAAAGATAGCGTTGATGGAAACCCCTGTTGAAAGTGTACCATATGATGCAACCAGCACAATAACCTTACCATCGGTTCGTTCCATTGCTTTCTTAATAGCTTCTCTTTCCTTATTCTTAATCTCACCGGCAATATAATAGAATTCCTTATCCTTTAGATCTTCTCTAAGTTTATTGACGATCTTCTTACCATATTCAATAGTGTTAAATAATAACAGGGTATTGCTAGTACATTTATCGACCATCTTTTTTATAAACTCCAATCTTTTTTCTGATTGTTGTATATAATCCATCTCATATCTGTAAGCCTCTGCACCGGCACCCATCTTTCTTATAGCAGATAACCTATCATTCATTTCACCGGTTGCATGATTTAGTATAACTGCCCTTATTTCCATAGGAGTAATCGTACCAGACTTAACTAAAGCAGATGCTTCAATCTGGGTTACTTTTGGCCCTAATACAGATTGAATAGTTAGTATCTCTAATGTGTCGTCAGATGGGAATGTACCACTAACTCCAAACCTGTTATAAGCATGTCCAAAAGTTCTTTTAAGAATAGTTGTTAAAGTGGTTGCCTTTGCACCGTGTGCTTCATCACAGGCGACAGTATGAAATTGATGGAAGAATTCCTTTGGCCATTTCTCTAATGACTGATAACATCCGATATAAATATTTGGTTGAGAAGGTCCGGTATATTTACGTGGTTTATCCGACATGATTTCTTCCATTCTGATATGACACGGCTTATAGTTTGGGTCGTCATTAAGGATAGCATCAATAAGATGGTCTCTGAATTCTACAGTGTTATTGTATTTATCTAAATAATTATTACCATAGTTATACTCCATAATATTTTCATAGAACTGAGTAACTAGTGTAATAGAAGGAACTATAATTAAAAATTTAGCATCTGGGTTCATATTCTTTAATATGTAAAAGATGACAATAGATATAACTAGGGATTTACCACCTGAAGTGGCAACTTCCGCCATACAGTATCTATTCCTAAGTATTTTAAAAGCAGTTTCAATCTGATAGTCATACGGCATGAATGGAATCCACTCACCGGTTTTTCTGTCTTTAACCTTATACTGTTTGTAGAAGTCCTTACAAAATTCAGTTAGTCCTTCTAATGTAACTTCTCTATTTAGAGGGAAGTCCTCTTTATTTTCAATGTTAAATGTAACCCCTATTTCCTTACAAGCTTTCCAACATTCCTTCCAAAGACCTAAGTTAACTTTTCCGTTATCAAAGTAAGATGTTTGTCCATTCCAAACCCCCATCTTAAAGGCAGGCATGAATCTATAACCCTTGACATGTCTTGTTAACCAAAGGTTTAGTTGGTGATATTCTATTCTGGTTGCTCCAGCGACTACAAATTTTTCTTGTTCTTTATCATAGCGTAGATTCATTACATATTATATTATTTTACTATGTCCAAGTTTTTATAAAGGGACATCATGTGTTAGAATATATATATATATAAAAAAATTGAAACTATGGTAAATTTTAAAAAAATGTGGAATTGGTTGTTATCAAAAATAAATCCAAAAAATAAAATTAAGGAAATTGCTCAAAACATTGAAGAGAAAGTTGAAGACTTTGCTGAAGTTGTTGAGGATAAGATTGATTCTATCGTAGATAGCGTTGAAGAGATCATTGAAGAGGTTAAACCTGTTGAAGAAATCGTTGAAACTAAGGTTGAAGAAGAAGTTAAACAAGTTGAAACTAAGGTTGAAGAAGTTAAAGCTGAAGTTAAACAAGTTGAAACTAAGGTTGAGGAAGTTAGAGCTAAGGTTAAGAATGAAGTTAAGAAGGTTAAAAACAAATCTAACGAAGTTAAGAATGAAGTTAAGAAGGTTGAGACTAAGGTTAAAGCTAAGACTAACGAAGTTAAGAATGAAGTTAAGAAGGTTGAAGAAACTGTTAAGGATATAAAGTCTAACAGAAAGAAACCAAAGAATAAGTCAAATAATAACAAATCACAACAATAAAAAATAACCACTCTTAGAGTGGTTATTTTTTCTTTATAATCTCGTCAATCATACCATAAGCCTTCGCTTCCTCAGCAGTCATCCAATAGTCTCTATCAGAGTCCTTCTCTACTCTATCATAACTTTGGTTAGTCCTTTCTGATATAATTTCATAAAGTTCTTTTTTAAGTGAGTTTACCTCTCTTGCTTCTATCTCCATATCGGATGCTTGTGAGTATCCATAACTAGCCGATAGTGGCTGGTGAATCATTGTTCTTGACCTTTTAAGGGACTTTCTCTTACCTTTAGCACCAGAACAAAGGATTACAGCACCCATTGAAGCAGCTAGTCCAGTATTGATTGTAGCAATGTCTGGTTTAACATAATCCATAGTATCAAGTAATCCTAATCCACTATAAACAGATCCACCGGGACTATCAATGTATATCTTAATGTCTTCTTCAGAATCCATCTGTTCAAGATATAATAGTTGAGCTTTTATAATGTTACATACGTCAGATTCCATTTCTGTTGAAAGGAATATGATTCTGCTTTCTATAAGTTTAGAAAAGATATCAACCATTATTCCTTCTCCAGCGTCTTCTAATATGTGTTGTGTTAGTGCTTTCTTTTGGTATGAATCAAAATAAGTACTACTAATGCCTCTATGTTTGGTGGCATATTTTCTAAAATCTTGCATAAAATTTAGTTTTTTATTTTTTAGTTAATAATCATTGAAAAGTTCTAAAAATGAGAATCTGATTTTAATATATAAAAATAAAAAAGTATTTAAATATGAAAACAACTATTGAAATGCACGGTTACGAGATAACAATAGAAGAAAGAGAAGAAGGTCTTCTAGTAGTAAGCGCTTCTAAAGACGGCGAAGTCGTAGAAGAGTTTGAATTAGAAGGTGGTGAAGATCACCCAGGTCACGAATCTGAAGAAGATGGTGAAGACATGGAAGCTTTTGGTGAAGAAGAAACCGACTTAGGCGACGAAGAAGAAATGGGTGAAGAAGAAGCAGGTGAAGAGGAAGAAATGGGTGAAGAAGAGGAAGAGGAAGAAGAAGCTCCAGCTGAAGAAGGTACTTTAGAATCATTCTCTGCTTATTTTAACAAGAATAAGAAAGTAAAAAGAGTTAACGAATCTAGAAAAGTTGCTCCAAAACGTTCAAGAAGATAATATGATTAGAAAATTTGGTGACTACATCAAGGAGTCAGCTAACATTGAACTACATTATTACGCTTTTGACTGGGATGATAATATCCTACACATGTCAACAGTTATTCACATGGATCAAAAGGTCGGTGATGGATGGTTGCCTATTGACGTATCAACTGCTGAGTTTGCTACTGTTAGAAATGATAAGCAAAATTATAGATTAAGGAATAATGATCCGGGGGAAGCCTTTTGTGAGTTCAGAGACTTTGGACCAAGAGGTAAAAAAGCATTCCTTGAAGATACAATGGATGCTGTAAATCAAGGAAGATTTGCTCCAGCTTGGGAAGCGTTTATTAAATGTTTAAGTGAGGGTGCTATTTTTGCGATAGTAACTGCAAGAGGACACGAACCAGAAACAATAAGAAGTGCGGTTGAGTATATTATTAATAATATACTAACTGAGGATCAAAAATTCAGTTTGTATAGTCATTGTCTTAAAAATGCTTACTTATTCTCTCCAGGTGATGTAGACCAATTTTCAAGAATAGCCAAAGATAAACTAACTGATTCACCTCTTATTCAAGTTTATTTAGACAACTGTGATTTCTATGGAGTTTCATCTGACTCATTCAAAAATGAATTTGGTCAGGGATCTACAGAAAATCCAGAAGTTGCTAAGGAAATGGCTCTTGATAAGTTCATTGAAAAGTGTAACCATTTTGGTGAAAAGATTGGTGCTAAGAGTGTATCTATCGGATTCTCAGATGACGATCCAAAGAATGTTGATCATGTTAAGAAGTCTTTCAAAGAGAAATCCGCACTTACTAATAGCTTCGAACACGAGACAAAGTTCAATATCTACAAAACAACTGACCGTTCTAAGCCGGGTGGTGAAAGAAGTAGATTCAGTACAGGTATGAATGAGACATCTGTTCAACCATGGGGTATGGAGGGTTCAGTAATGCCTTTCACAAAGTGGAATAATGATACACAGTGGCATTACCCAAATACCAAGGATGCTCCTAAAGATGATTATCATAATCAAATGAAGAACCAAACTAAGCAAGACGAAGACTTGTATAAAGAGTTTGCATACAAAAGAAAGAAATAACTATGAAACACTTAAAAACATTTGAATCATATGAATCTTCAAATAGAGAAGAAATGATTGGTAAGCTTTGTAACTGTGGTTGGGAAAGACATGAACTTGAAGATATACACGAAGAAGAACTTCAAAAAATGTGCTGGGAAGCTGAAGGACATGAAGAAGGTGTTACTGAATCTAAGTGGATTCAGGATGCTATCAAGAGTCCGGGTTCTTTACGCAGAAGCATGAAGAAAAAGAAGGGTGAGAAAATCTCAAGTACTGAGATCAACTCTGAACTTTCTAAGTTAAGAAAGAAAGATAAGGATAAAGAAAAGCCAGGTGTACAACTTGGAGGTTCTGATGCTAAGAAATATAAAAGATTAAACTTAGCAAAAACCCTTAGAGGTTTCAAATAATAAAAAGAGAGTCATTTCGACTCTCTTTTTTATTTTAAAACTTCATCTATTTTGTCGTCTCTTAGATTAACCTTATTAACTGATTTCTGGACATCTTTGATTAAGATGTCGAATTTTTCGTCTTCTTTTTTAAGCAAGGATTCTTTTTCCCTATCCAAGAGTAATTTGAATATACGTTTTTGTATACTTCTTGTATAGAATGCTGTTTTTGAGTCAAAAAACATATTGTTTGCACTAGCATACCTATCAGTAGCACTTGTTAAGTTTATTTGGGTGATATATCTATCAAAGAAAATCCTAGGTACTCGTGATATACGTATCTCATATACATATATCATTTCCTTATTATTTAAGGTAATATCATAATAATCCACTTTGTCGGATATATAATCTCTGTTTTCATTTATATATGTTTGTCTAGTATTCCACTTATGTCTAACCTTCTCATCTGATTTAATAGATGTTAGAATCATGTTCAATAGTTCTAAAGATTTTTTATTCATATATTATTTTAATAAGTTATCAATTTTATCATCCCTTTCATCTACTATTGTTAGAAGTTCATAGATGCTATTTTTGGTTTTAAATGTTCGATGGTCGACCATTTCAACTACGAATGTTGTAACAAGTGAAAAATATTCATTTAGTTCATCCGAATACTCATGAAATCGAAAACTCGATCCAAGTTCCGGCCATTCCGTGAAATATCCCACACTGACATGACCTTCTTCAGAGTATGCTTGTAAAAAGGATTTTTTAATATCGTCTCGTATATCTTTTCTTTTTATTAGCTTGGCTTTGATCTTTTCCATATCACAAATATAAAAAAAAACTTTAACATCAAAAAATATATCATGACTATGGACAAAGTTTATTTAAAGGGATTAATCCAATCTGTATTGGATTCAAATTTTAAGGAATCTGAAAAGCGTAGGATCAATGAGTATACAGACCGTGTCCAGTTCGCTTGTCCATACTGTGGTGATAGCTCCCGAACCAGAAATGCTAAACGTGGAAATATATGGTGGAATAAAATGATCTTTGTTTGTTTTAACTGTGGTAAAAAGACCAATCTAGACAAACTACTAAAGGATTTCAACGTAAGAATGGATCCCGGAAAGAAAATGGAACTCATAGACCACCTTAACTATACTATATCATATAAAGATGCTGAGGATGACTTCCTAGATCATGAGTTTGACAAACTCATTGATTTTAATGACTTAGAAAGGATATTCAATAACAGTGAACAAATTATAACTGACTTTAAACCTATTACTAAAGGTGGAACTATTTTTCAATATCTAGTTGGTCGTGGTATAACATCTGATTTACATACAAACATATATGAGGGTAAATACTGGATGAATGCTGATAGATGGGAACCTATTATGATATTATTGAACCGTAGAGGTTCTAAAGTATTAGGGATACAAATCAGAAACCTAAAGGATGGGAAGCGACGTTTATTCAAAATCTATAACTATGAAACCTTATACAAATGGATTCATGACGTAGAGGAAATAACAGATATAGATTTAAACCAGTTAGTTATTTATAATAAGCTAAGTTACTATTTTAACATTCTAAATGTTGATTTTGGAAGTACAATAACTATATTTGAAGGGTATTTAGATTCCTTATTCTATCCAAACAGCATAGGTGTTGTCGGTGTTAATACAGACATGAGGTTCTTAGAATCTAATAATCTTGAGCTTCAATATTTCTATGATAATGACCAAGCTGGTTTCGATAAGGCTGAGGAGAAACTTAAAATAGGATATCCAGTATTTCTTTGGAAGAAACTATTTCAAGACATAGTTGATAAGAAAAAATCAGATGATCCACATAGGTTACTATATAGAATCAGTAAAGTTAAAGATTTAAACAAACTATCAGAGTTGGTAAGTAATCCGTATAAGAAGCTAGGACTACAAGATTTCTTTACTAAGGATATAATGGATATAAGATGGATTCCTAAAAAGGAAAAAAGAAAATGGAAAGAGAAGACCAAATCAGTTTAAGATTTGGTCTATTTTTTTGTCTCTGTGTATATGTCTAACGGAGGATAAATCAATCCCACTATTATAATAGTCTGAACTTATATTTACAACACATGTACTATTAGGTTTATAACTTATGTTTGTTATAAAACACCCTATTAGATGGATATCAATTTTATCAATTATATACAGTTCTCTTTTATATTCAGATGGTTTAATCCATGATCCATCGCTGTTGTAAATATCACGAAACCATTCATCTAAGTATCTTGAGTCAGAATCATGAAAGGTAACAGTAAGTTCAATCCGGGACTGATTAGTAAATGTATATGAAATGATATCAAATGTCTTATCAATTTTTTGGTCATAGTAAATCATATAAATGGATATTTTACGTCTTTATATTTTGGATTCTTTCTTTTGAGATACTCATTAAACTCCATGTTCCCTCTTTCATTATTACAAGCTTTACAACAAACAATTATATTTACTTGGCAATTATTTCCACCGGAGGATATAGGTACGATGTGGTCTGAGGTTGCGTTCTCCATATTGAGTTTTGACTCACAATAGATACACTTTGGGTTGTCGTGATTTTGTACGAACTCTTTTGCAAAACCGGACGTTCTGCGTTTTACATTTTTACCAGAGTATTTTAGTCCAACGACTACAAAGTTTCTTTGGTATTTATATTTTCTACGAAAAATCTCACAAGGAATATATTTCTTATTAAAAAATAAGATTAATTTGATAATGTATTTCCATCTTTTATAAAATTCGAAATCAACTGATAAAAAATGTTCGTGTCTAGATTTTTGTAGGGACTTTAGTATTCTTAAATCTCTCATTAAAGTATATATTTTTCTTTCCCTTTTTCTATTTTCATACTTAATATATAAATAAAAATAAGTTTTGTTTATGGAAAAGATTTCTAATCATGGAGAATTCTCTTGGGCTGAGTTATTCAGTGACCAAAATGGAAAAACGTCAGGTACATCGTTTACTGGGATTATTATATGTATGGTAGGTACATTATGTTTTCTTTTAGGTTGTATTGATAAGATGTGGATTAGTAAATCCATTGACATCATAACACAATCTATAACATTTGTTCTGATTGGTGCTTCTTTAATGGGGTTAAAAAAGGTTATGTCATCTAAAAACTCAGATGATTCTACACCAACTATTGTTGCAGCTGCAGCTCAAAATCCACCAGCTCAAAATCCTCCTAGTAAACCACCAACTGATGAAGAACCACCACTTGACTAAAGTAAAAAACCTCTCAAATGAGAGGTTTTACTTTTATAAGTTCTTCATCAGTTATTTTGGGTAAATGTTGTATTTTATATTTAGACTTTAACTTATTGAGAATATTAAGTATTAATTTTTCTTCTTTATTTCTAGCTAATAAGTATTCTTCATCGGATTCACCCTCATGATATTCCTTACGACCCTTTGGCTCTGTGAATATTAAATAATATAATCCAAAATCATTATAAGACTTTTTAGTCCAGTTTAATAGACTTGTTTCGTCAATATGGGGATTGAACTCTCCTTCTTGTCTTATATCATTTACGAGATGGTCTTGTGTTGAATATGACCAAATAACAATATACCTACTATGTTTAAATGATTTACCAATACTCCCACTAACAACGCATCTAATAGATACTTTATTACCAGAATCTTCTAAATCGGTAGCATAGGATAGAAACTCCTCTAAAAAGTTCCAGTCCAACTTATCAAAAAAGAAACCTTGTAGGGTTTCTTTTGATTCATTAAATGAAATTAAGTTTCTCATTTTAGTTAAATATGTATAAATAGTCTTTATATCTACCAAATAGTCCTATTTGATCTATCACATCCACTTCGTTTTTAGCATTTGTAACATCATAATCCCAACCATCTTTATCTAAATAAACAGGGGTTTCGGGATCAATTTGACTAAGGTATTCTATTAAGTTTTTTACTCTTATAGTCATTTCCTTACGACCACCGTTATCATCTATATCTTCGTTAAATCTTTTAATGTTCATATTACAAATATACAAAAATTATTTAAATCTTCTTCTTATAAATCTTCTAGATTCCATAGCCATATCATTTGGCATTTCCTCTTCTTCATGACGCATTTCCTCTTCGTGACCACTACCCATTTCTTCCTCTTCTTCATGAGGCATTGGAGTTTCTTCACCCATCATAGGAGTGCCTTCACTACCAGATTCTAAGTAATCGATAACTTCTTCAGGTGTTTCAAATTTCTTCTTACCAACGTGGAACTTTTCAGTTTCAGAATAGTAGTTGATTTTCTTTCCTTCGAATTCGATTTGGTTGTTTACAACTTCTGTACCTAAAATATCAGCGAGTCTTTTCATTTCAACTTCACCTTTATATTCGCCAGATTCTTCTTCTCCCTCTTCTTCTTCTTCACCACCTTCATGGAACATATAGTCCTCATCTGGTTCTCTATTTTCGGTATCTTCAGACCATTCGCCACCTGGGAATTCATCTTCTTCATCATTGAACTCGTCATCTCCCTCAAAGTCATTATAAGACTTTACAGTTCTTGGTCTTTGTCCCATAGTTTCTTCTGAACCAAAATCATCTTCTGGTTCTTCATCAAACTCATTATCTTCTATATCGTCATTTAAGTCTTGATCTACTTCATCGATAAGATTAGAGTCATCCTCTTCTTCCATCTCTTCAGTACGTTCAATACCTTCTTCGTTTTCAAACTCTTCTGGAGTCTCAATAGCTTCAACATCTTCATTGATTCTATTCTTTACAAATTGATCAAAACGATTAATTTTCATATTAAATCATTATTTTTATATTTCTATATATTAAATATCAGAACCCATTTTTTCATCTTCTATAGTATCTATTACATATTCTAAAAATGAGTCTAGTTCATATTCTAGTCCATTACAAAATTCTAATACATCATATCCATCCTTTTCAAATACCGGAGCTATTTGCTTACTAGGATACACAGCTATATATCCCTCAAGCTCTCCAGTTATTCTTTTACCATTTGGCCACTCTAAATCAGGAACATATAAAATACCATAGTAAAAAACTTCATCACCATAATCCTCTGTATATTCATACTTAAATCTAAAGTAACCATCAGAAGAGTTAAAATTTCTTTGACCTTCTATCTTGTTAATATAATCCATCTTGCCAAAATCATCAGTAGAATAAGCATTTAAATACTCTAACTCTGATTGAGTTAGGGACGATTTACCAGACTTATTAATCTTATCTAATATATCATCTAATCGGCTATTATAACTTTCAAATGTTTTAATATGTATCATATTATTCTTCTTCATATATTTCGTTTATTGATATATTATTTATATAATGAAGTGGTATATAACATCTTGTTGGATCCCCGTTTACTAGTTTAATAACAGGTTTATCTTTTCCATTATCTTTATAAGTAGTTTCGCTAAAATTATTTATTAAGTATTCACTCTTTATAGCTATTATCTTTTGACTTTCTAATTCTGGTAAGACTTCTTTAATTAGGAATTTCTTAAACATATTAGCATCTTTTCTGTTACTAAAATAAAATCCTCTCGAATCATTATCCCCATATTTTACAAAAAGTCTAGGATGACATGTCTTACCATCTTTATCTAGATCAAGACGGCAACTTGTTTCTATTACATCACCATAATTGGACTTGAAATTTACTTTTAGAACAACTGACCATCCTTTTGGATCAAAATGACCACCAAATTCTTGATCCCTGTCATATTTAAAATCAGTTATGAAAAAATAAGGTGGATTGGGTGCAAAAGGACCCATTTTCTTTAATTCTTCTTGGTTAAATCCTTTTGGATTTACCATGTAATATAAATCAGGTGGGAATTTTACCTTATCAAAGGTAAATCTATAGTGGAACTCTCTATCGATAGGTTCGTTAATACCCTTTAAATCAGCATGTCTTTTAAGTCTGGATCTTCTTGAATCCTGACTCTTGCTAATCTTATTAGCTGCACTAATATAAGTACTTTTGTATAACTCATTTATAGAAAGAATATGTTTCATAATGGTATATATTTTATTATGAAACTCATAAATCATTCATAAACTTATCAAAATCATCCTCTAATATAGAGTCAAGTTTTATATCCCTTGATACGTTTAGATAAAGTTTATCTTGTTTGTCCCTAAAACCAGGTGAGTTTATATACTTCTCCTTAAACTCGGAGAATAGTTGCTCTGATATTTTTGATAAACTCAGAGCTCCTTTACTTAAATTTTTTCTCTCTAAATAAGCAATATAGAGAGGATAAAGTTCGTCATTTTTGATCATTTAAATGGTTAAAAAATTTATAGACGAACCGGTTGTTGCGTCTTAAAATCAATTAACTCAATATTAGGATAAGCAAGTCCCAGCCAGTCTACTTTATAATGGGATAATGACTTCCATCCAGGAAACTTATTCTTAACCTGAACAGATTTATAACCCCACTTTTCATGTTTTACTATCATATCACATCCAAAAATCATATCAATAAAGTCTCCATTACCACCTTGGTAAACAACCTCAAATCCATTCTCTCTGAGTAACTCAGCTATCGTTTCCTCAGCTTCCTCACCTAGTTTTGATAGTTCTTTTATCTTTAAAGTAAACATTCGGAAATCATCCAATCCTTTACCTCTTTCAATAAAATATAAAACTATAAGTCTTTCTAAGTATTTCTTAATACCCATCAATCCTTCTTGTGGATTAGCAATCACCTTTTCATAGATTACCATCCCCTTTTCTTTATTATACTCTATACCCCTCATTATTAATTCAGTTAATAACTCAGCGAGTGCGGTATAGTTAGTATTTAACTTATTTAAAAAATCCCAATCTCCATTAGCATCTCTAACTAAAGTCAACTTCTCAATACCATACGGCATTGCTTGATTTAACTTCCAAGTGATATAACTGTTAGACATATCAGTAAGCTTAAGAGATTCCAACCCTTTACCAAATTGTTCTATCTCTTCTGGAGTAAGTTGATTCACATATCCATATTCTCTGAATATCTTATCTATCACATTTCTTAAATCTAAACCCTCTGGTAAATGCAACCATCTTTTAAGTTCGTTAATCTTTCTATATAACAAATCCCTATCCGGTTGACTAACCGGTGTAAATAAGTTTTCGTTAAGAAATTCCGTCCATCTTTTCATTAAGGGTATATATTAAGATTTTTAAATGCTTTATATTAAAATCCACTACCAAAAATATCCATAACAACACTCAACCTTTTAGTAATCTCCGGAAGTCCAAGTGGTGCTATAATCGAGTTAATAGGTGATAAGATACATTTCTCAAACTGGGTCGATAGGTCTATCTGAGGCGCGAACTCAATCGGATAAGAACCACGAGTATAAGCAAAAACCTCATTTATAGAAGTATCCTTACAGTAATAATACTTAATCTTTGTACCCGATTTAATAAACTCATACTTAGACTGTAAAGCTTTATTCTTATGTAATAAGTTATTATGATAAGCTGCAGACTTAACAGAGAAGTGAGCTCCGGGAACCGTTATTATAGTCGGTGTATCTTGAAGTACTTTTTCTTCATACTTATTAACAGAAGACTGCATACAGATCTCGTCAATCTTATCTGGTACACATAGATCAAATTCTTTCTTCAAGTTCTTAACTAGCTTTAATAACTCCCTAATGTTAAACGTGTCCGGATTAGAAAATAAGTATTTAACAATACCCACAATCTTATCCCTTGCAAAAAGAGGTGTAGAAGATCGAACAAGTTCAACTCCTTTAGGATACATATAAGTTAAACGGTCATATGGAATGCCGTCCTCAAATACGATATGTTGAATATATTTCTTCTTAGCAATGTTGATGATTGATTCTGATATACGTTCAAGCTCAAAATCCTGCTTGTTATCAACACCATATTCATCTGCGTGTTCCTCAAGACACTTCTTGAAGTATCCAGCATAACGTTGTTTGTCTAACTCATGTATAAACTCTAACTCTGTAGAATAAGCATGTTTCCATTCACAGTGATCCATCGCTGGTTTAAACGATACGAATAATGAGTCGGTATCAGCATAAATACTAACTTCCTCACCACGTTGAATTGGAGTAACGTTTTTAAGATTCATTTTTTGGTGCAACTCGGTATCAAGGTGCCATTGGTTATACCAATAGTCCTCATTAACCTTGTGCATAGTTTGTGTAAGTGTACGACCTTGTGCCGTAATTGTTCCCGCTACATGATTGTTAAACAGGATGAAATAACTCGTAGCGAATGCTCCGTAACTCCCATTTAATACTAATTTTAGTCATTTACCCCCTCTGAGTAATCAGAGGGGGTTCAAAAAGAGCGAGCTGTAAGGAATTGTAGTAGTCTACTTCCCTCTTCAGCTCGCTCGCTTGGTTTTTTAGTGACTCAAGTTTTTCTAACTTTTGTTCCCTTGTCATGAAATATTTTTCTTTTTTATTTATACTAAAATATAGATAAAAAGTTAGTGGGGTATAAAACAGGAGCTTTTGTTTTTTATATATACCATATGAGAATATGTAATTATAGAAAGTGTAATAATGTGGTTGTTGGTCGGACTTGTAAAAAATACTGCTCCAAAAACTGTAAAAGTTCTGAAAAAATCTACAAAAGATCGGATAGAGATAGAAAAGAGGAAAATGATTTTATATCAAAGATCGAGATTAACAAAAATGATGGGGGGTTCTTAAACGAATCCATTGAAATAAATATTTCATATAGAAACGTAACTCACTACCTAAAATTGGGGTACAATGCTATAATAAATAACAAACTAAAAATAAATGTTTTAGACTTACCAAGTGTATCTCATGTAAGGGTAGATCCAATATGTGAAGTCTGTGGGAGTGTAGTTAACATACAATTTAACAAGTATATTTCAAATAAAAAGAGAGATGGTATCTATACTTGTAAGAAATGTAAAGTAGGTAAATGTAGTATTGTTGATGTGGAGAAGTCAGAGGATAGATATACTGAGATAAATAGAATTTCTTTTAGAATTTACAAGAATGAGGTAAGAAGACTAACAAGAAAATCAAGTAAGGTACTGTATGAAAATTGGGATGGTAAAGATTATTATGATGGTGAGTATATAAAATGTTATATTAATGATTCTCCAATATCTAATGGATACCCAACTATAGATCATAAAAGATCTGTTTATTATGGTTTCAAAAATAATATACCGGCTTCGGAGATTGCGGACATATCTAATTTGTGTATAACCAAGAGATGTATAAACTCTGCTAAGCGTGATATGATTGATTTTGAGATTTAATATATACACTTATATGTTATATTTAAAGTTATACGAGGCGTTTAATAGAGAGGATTTTTATCAAGAGATTGGTATAGATGAATATGATGAAAAAACGTCTAAAGATAGAAGAAACTTATTAACTAGAGAATATGAAAGTCTTGAGAAGATAACTGATAAGGAGTATTATTTTTTTGAGGATAACATAGTTGATAAAAATTATCTTTCTCTATTATTTAATAATACTTGTATAGAAGTTGGATTTGGAGACCACATTTCTTCAGGCTTCTCGGATAAAGTTTATTTCTTTAATAAGGTTAAGGATGAGTGGTGGTATGTGTGTGAGCAAAAGTACCAATCTGTTGGAAGTAGATTTGATTATTACAAATGTGACCAGTGGGAAGGTCTAATGAAGTTCCTAGAAGATAAAAAATTAGTTAAGTAATGTCTAAAATTAAATACGATAAAACGATAAGTCACCTTAGAGGAAAAGAAAAAATACTTTTTCTTTTAACTTCAAATAGATGGGATGGTCATGATGAGATTCCTAAATCATCGGCTCTTGCTTATAAGATGCAAGAAGAGTTGGGTAAAAGTGTTGTTACTATTATAGATGTATCTAAGTTAAACATTCATCAATGTGAGGGTAATGTTAGTGGTAGGAGTGGTAATGGATGTGGTGTAAAGGAAGCTTTATTGAAAAGTGTTAAGGATAAAACCGGTGAATTAAGGTGTTGGGCTTCATTTAATAATAGTGATGATGAGTTATATAAAGTAGTAAATGAGTTATTAACATCTGACACAGTCATATTTTTTGGGTCTATAAGATGGGGTAAGATGAATGCTGTTTATTCAAAATTGGTTGAGAGATTAACTTGGCTTGAAAACAGATGGGCAACTCTGGGTGAGAAGAATATAATTGAAGATATAGAAGTAGGTGTTGTATCAGTTGGTCATAACTGGAATGGTGTGGAAGCTATTAAACTAGAAAAGAAGGTTTTAACCTTCTTTGGGTTCAAAATACCGGATAGTTTATTTTGGTCTTATCAATGGACGGAGGATGCATTAGATGAATCTAAATCAGGATATAAACAGGATCCAAAAGATTTTGATAAGGAGTTTGATATGATGTTAAAAGAATCGGTGATAAAATTTGAGGATTTCATAAAGTAGTTTAAGACTTATACCCACCACCTCTCTTTTTTCTTCTACAGTAATTTTTCTGGGAAAATCCTTTTGGATTAGAGCAGTTAATAGATTTCTTATATTTGACGCTCCAACGTCTTTTCATTCCCTTTCTTGGTTTGTTATAGGATTCGTTTACGAAGTCCTCAAAATTAAGTACATTTTCCATATATTATTTTATTTATAAACGATTATTAAACCTTCAATATCCAATACGAAGTATCCTTTACTTTTAAGTCTTAGGATAGTAGGCATGTTAGGATTAGCATACCTAAATACCATTCCTATTTTATTTGCCATTTTATTTTTGACAAAATCTTGTGAAACTGTTTTTCTACAAGCGTCTATTTGACGTTCCGTTAGTTTACCATTTTTTTGTAAATAAGATCCTAATGAATGAAAGAAATTCTCACTACCTTGATAATCCTTAACAAAAAGGTAAACATCTTCATCAGTTACATTTCTTGGATTTGATATATAATCGGGAGATATACCTTCTTTATCCATTAAGTATTTGAAATCAGAGATATAAATATCATTTGGGTTAGAGTCATTGTCTTCTATTTCATAGAGAAGATAATCAAATAACTCTAGTATTTGTGATTTTACATTCCAATATTTCTCAGCTAAAGTCTTTCTACCAAGAGTGTGCATAAGTCTCAACTTCTCAACATCATCCCAATCATCAACTTCATGTTCAGTTCTTGTATGATAACTATCTCCTTCGGAGTGGTGAGAGTATAGTGAAACTATAGCTTCATGTTCCTGAGGATCAATCAATAAACTATCAGTTTGATAAAATGATCGAGTTCTACCCATTATTACATGATAATATCCATTATTTTGATCTCCCCATAGGAAAGTCAAATTGATTAAATCTTCGGGTAGAGAGTTGCGGAATGTATCATTCATTAACTTATTTACTTCTGGTAAATTGTTAAGTGAACGAGTATAGTTATACCAAGGAAAGTAATCCTTGATTAGTTGACCAAAATGTTTATCCCCGTAATGCACAGCTTCAAAATGTTTAAGGTGTTTCATCAAAGGTATATATTAAACTATATAATCCAATTTAATTTCTGAAACATCTTAGGACAAATCTTGCTCGAAAGACATTATATTTAATATATAAATAAAAAAGAATATTATGGTGAGATGTAATTTCTGCTTGGTTGAGAAAGAAATATCTGAATTTCCAAAAAGAGGTAAAAAATGTAAATCATGTATTAAAGAATACAGAAAAAAATATTATCAAAAAAACAAGGATATTATTAAAGAAAGGGTGAGAAGTTATTATGATGAAAATTTAGAAAAAATAAAAGAATATAAAAGTAAATATAATTCTGAGAAATATGATGAAGATTACCATAGAAACTATAGGGATCAAAATAAAAAAGATATTAGTGAAAAAAAGAAAATATGGTATCAGAATAATAAAGAAAGGGTGAAAAAAAGAATTAGTGACTATAATAAAGATAACAAAGAATTTGTAAATGAAAGAAGAAGGAAAAAGAGGAATGAGAAGAAAGAATATTTCAATTCATTAAACAGGGAGTATGTTAGAAATAAAAAGAAAAATAATCCTTTATATAGACTTACTTGTTCTATAAGAACACTAATATCACAATCTTTTAAATCTCGATATACACAAAAATCAAAAAAGACAGTACAGATATTAGGTTGCTCTTTTGAGGAGTTTAAAGTTTATATTGAGTCGCAATTCACGGAGGAGATGTGTTGGGAGAACTATGCTACTTATTGGCAATTAGACCATAAAACCCCAATCAGTTGGGCTGAGACTGAGGAAGATATATATAAATTGAACCATTATACTAATTTTCAACCGCTTTTCTGGAGGGAAAATATTTCTAAAGGAAATAAAAGAAGTGATTAATCATCAAAGTTTGTCTCAAAGCTAAGCATCAAATTTGATATATCATCTTTAACTAAGATAAAGGTTTCAAATACATAAAACTGAATAAAGTCTCCATCATTTATATTTGATAGGTATTTCTTACCAAAGATTAGATTGGTATTCATTGGAGTGATTGTGTCTATTTCTAACTCCCATTTAGCAGATTCATTCATAGTAACTAAACCATCTGTTACTGATATGTTTAAAATCCTTTCTTCATTATTAATAGAACAAAGTTTTTTAACATCGTTAAAATCGGATTGGGATATCTTGAAATCCCATTTAGAGTTCTTGATATTTAATCTTTGATTTAAGAGTTCTTTTTTAATATCCTTAATCTTATACTCCTCACCACCTACACACGAAATTTTCAACTTACCATTCGTAAACTGAGCTGATCTAACGTGCATTGTTTCTTCATCTTCTGGTTGAGGTTTGTAAATAATATCCATTTTGATTGGGTTATCACTTGTAAAGAATTTTAGATTCTTTACAAATCTTGGAGCTGAGGTAATAATAAAGTCAAATGTGGTGTCTTCATTAAAGTTTTCAATATAATCTGATGTATTTATTAGATAACTTTTAAGAGCTAATACTTGTGTTTCACTACTTAACATTGTGTAGATAAGAGTGGTATCTTTTTGTATTTTAAGTTTGATAACGTCTTCAATAGAGGTTAGGTCTTGTAACTTATCTACAAGATCGGAAAACTTCGATTTATTAAATTTTAAGGATAGTTTAGTTGCCATATCTCTTTTATGTTCTCAACTATGATTTGTTTTAAAACAAAAAAGAGACCCGAAGGTCTCTTTTTTAGAAGTCGAGTTCTGCTCTTTCACGGATTTCCTCAAACGTCCATTCTTTAAGAATGTCACCATTTAAGAATACAGTGATTAAACAATCCCCTTCCTCGTCGTGGGAATGTTCTTGTGTGTAGAAGTTACCCTCAGTATCCTTCATAAGTTTCAATCGACCAGCTTTTGATTTCTTGAAACTTTGAACTCTCTGACCGTTAGCATCAATCTCAATAGGGTTCTTCTGAACGTCAGCTTCTTCTCCATTGATTATGATACTTGAACACTTGAAGGCGAACTTCTGAGTATCCCTATCTACCTTCTGTAAGAGTGCTCCACCCATACCGAATGCAATGTTCTCAACAGAGAATCCTTCATTAACCATCATATCCAATATTTCTATGATTGACTCATAGTTAACCCCATCACCTTGTATTACACGAATGTGTGGGTCAAGTACCTTGAAACCTTTTTCGTTGGTAGTACCACCGAAACGATTCCAAAGAATATTAAATACTTGTTTCAATGTTTGAACTGGGTCTCCACTGTCAGGACGAACTACAAGTCTACCATCCCTTTGAAGGATTTTAGTTCTAAGAACTCCACCCCAATACATACCACAAGCTTTGATGATATCAAATGAGTCAGATACACAAGCTACAAGACCTGTAGGATATTGATCCAACATATTCTCCATTGCTTTTACTTCATTAGGTTCACCCCAAGATGTAATCGTAGAGTGTTCAGAAGCTGGGATAGAGAAGGCTAAGATGTTATTGGTATTATAAAACTCTTGAGCCATTTCAATAGCTGCAACAGTATCAGTACCCATAAAGTTGATGATATGAGCTGAACCACCAAGACCAGCACTTTCAACAGAAGATACACCACGATAACCAAAGTCGTGTAACATAAAGTTGACTATACCCTTTATTTCTTCTTTTGTATAAGAAGTAGTCTTTTGAAGATACTTGATGAGTACTTTCTTAATTTCTCTTGATAAAGTAGAGACGGTAGTCGGGTACCATACTTGTAAAAGTAAGGTTTCAATATAGTTTGTTAACCAAGGAACTTGGTCATCAGTATTCTCAACGGTCATTAAGACATTTTTTACTGGTATGTTTAGTCCTTCTGGAACAGCTTTAATTTTTATAGGGAGTTTACCACCATGTACGGTGAGGATATGTCTCCAACCAGCTTCGTTGAAAAGACCAGGTCCGAGGTGAGCATCCCATAATTTTTTAGCTCTTTGTATTTTGTCTTCGGTTACTACTTGACCGGCAAGATACTTTTTGATAAAATATTGAAGACCATAGAAAAGTGTATTGTTGAACTTACCACCACGAGACTCAAGATAAGAATAAACTTTTGTGGTTCCTTTAGGATATTGTTTCCAGTGAGTAGCTTTATAACTATCACTCATGGTACAAATGTTATTGCTCATAGTATTATGATTTGATTTGTGCGGAGGGTGGGACTCGAACCCACACGTTCTTTCAGAACAAGGGATTTTAAGTCCCTCTTGGCTACCATTACAACACCCCCGCTTCTTTACTTATACAAAGGTACAACAATTTTGTTTATTTTTATTTTTTATTTAAGAAAACTGAATAAAATATCAATTAAAGTTGAATGTTCTTCTACCATATTATCTTTCATCCACTTCTCATCAATATCCACCCATTTTAACTCCATAATATCATCAGAAGGAGTTATTGAACCCCAAGATCTTTTACAAGTATAGAATGAAGTCATTACTTTATCGTCCTCTCCCCTGTATCTCCAGTCTTCTATCTTAACTTGATCCAAGAACTTGAAATCATTGGGTTCAGAGTTTCCACCTGTTTCTTTATAGTAAACTCTTCTAAGTGATGTTGTAATACTTGAATCACTTGGTAATACGAACCCACCTATAAATCTAAACTTATCTTCCTCATATTTCTTCGCTAAAAGAACCTGAGTAGAGTCCTCATTTAGAGGAGCAATATCAACTGTAGGTATAACGCGTGGAAATAGATTATAAGCGTGATATATAACACCAGATCT
>Ga0114962_10000084_pt1 | contig 73798 bp, 73 predicted proteins | sample C_130820_MF_Meta_FD_87017 | JGI IMG/M metagenome (GOLD analysis project Ga0114962, IMG submission 87017) | Freshwater microbial communities from Lake Croche, Canada to study carbon cycling - C_130820_MF_MetaG | ecosystem: Environmental > Aquatic > Freshwater > Lake | place: Lake Croche, Canada... | reverse complement strand
TCTATCGCTCAACCCTTAGCCGTAGTAAGTATTCAATTCCCCTCCCCAGGCTTAATTGAAAATTCGGAGATGTTTAGTGAAAGTGACAAAATACTTTCCGTTTTGATTGGCCGTTTAAAAACTATTTTTGACGTGGGACTGATCGGTAGAAGTAGTAAATGGGAGTTTATTGGTGTTTTAAAAATAGAGGAGTCTCAAGAGGCGTTTCATCAATCGCTTCTCAAGCAATTGAAAGCGCTTTCGGCATCTCTTCCATTAGGTGCCGGGTCGGTTTCTCTCTCATTCCATGCAGGGATAGCTTGCTGGCCTGAAATGGGGCTGGCTGCTCAGGAACTCACAAGCCGAGCCAATCGGGCCATGCTTCATGGCATCGTTAGCAATCTCAACAAACAAGCGATTTGGTATTCCAAAGAAATTGAAGATCTGATCACGTTGAAGAAAGACTTAGTTCAGGCATTCAACCATGCTTTCGATCGGCATGAATTTGAGCTCTACTATCAGCCTATTGTGAGTTTAGAGGATACTGTTCTGTATAAGGCTGAAGCGCTCATACGTTGGAACCATCCAGAGCGAGGACTTTTATTTCCTGGTTCTTTTTTGCCCTTGCTTGAATCTCAAGGGTATATGGTACGCCTCACGCATTATTGTCTTGAGTCTGCCGCTCGAAGCGTTCATGAATGGCGCACATCCATTCATTCTGATTTTGAGATTAGCGTAAATATTTCACCCTCGTACTTGGTATGGGGTATTCGTCACAGAAAAGAAGCGCAAGATTTCTTCAAGTCCTTAAATATCCAACAAGGTGCGATTAAGCTTGAAATTACAGAAGACTCACTCTTGGATATCAATGAAGACATTCTTGACCTATTGAGCGAACTCAAGAAGATGGGATTCCTTTTAGCTTTAGATGATTTTGGAACAGGATATTCCTCTCTTAGCCGATTAGAAGCACTCCCTCTGGATGCGATTAAAATCGACAAATCCTTGGTTGATCATATTGACCGCTCCGCCCAAAAGCTTCGTGTATGTTGTGCAATTATTCATTTGGGACATGAATTTGGCTTTGATGTGGTTGCCGAAGGCGTAGAGATTACCGCTCAAAAAGAACTATTAATCGACGCGGGCTGCGACTACATTCAAGGTTACTTGTACTCCAAGCCGCTCACGCACGCCAAATTTGAATCTTTCTGCGCCAGCTTTTAGGTAAAATGATGGGTTGCTTAATAGGTTTTCAGGAGCATTAATGAAAGTCGTCGTCGCGGTGAAACGCGTAATAGATTACAACGTCAAGATTCGTGTCAAGACAGATGGTACTGGCGTTGAAACCGCCAATGTCAAAATGTCGATGAACCCCTTTGATGAGATCGCCTTAGAAGAAGCTGTTCGCCTGAAAGAGGCGGGGATAGTTTCTGAAGTGATTGCGGTTACTCTGGGATCACAGGCTTGCCAGGATGTTTTGCGCACCGCGCTCTCAGTGGGTGCCGATCGTGCGGTATTGATAGAGACAGATACCGAGTTGCAGCCTCTTGGTGTTGCAAAATGCTTAAAAGCCTTCGTGCAAAAAGAAGCGCCGCGCTTAGTCTTACTGGGTAAGCAAGCAATTGATGATGATGCGAATCAAACAGGCCAAATGTTGGCCGCTTTATTGGGGTGGGCGCAAGCCACCAATGCCTTCAAATTGGAAATTGCCGGTGAGCATGCCATCGTGACGCGAGAGATTGATGGGGGCTTAGAAACCTTAGAGGCTTCTTTACCTGTGATTGTCACAGCAGATTTGCGATTGAATACACCACGCTATGCCACCTTGCCCAACATCATGAAGGCCAAGAAAAAAACAATTGAGACCCTGTCGCCTGCTGATCTGGGTGTAGATCCTAGCCCTCGTCTTAAAACCCTATTGGTCTCTGACCCTCCTGTTAGAAAAGCCGGCATCGTGGTGAATAGTGTCACTGAGCTGCTTGAAAAACTGCGTAACGAAGCAAAGGTGATCTGATGCCAACTTTAGTCATTGCAGAACATTCCAATCTTACTTTACGCGCAAGTACCCTTCATGCAGTTGCTGCTGCCCTTCAATTGGGTGAGCCCGTGAGCGTATTGGTTGCAGGTTATGGAGCGGGTTCGGCCGCGCAAGAGGCGACGCAAGTAGTGGGCGTTCATCAGGTCATCCATGCCGATGCGCCGCATTATGCCGAACAACTGGCTGAAGAGATGGCAGTCCTGATTCAAAAGCTGGCCGCAGACTTCACGACCATCATCGCTCCTGCTACCGTGTTTGGCAGAAATCTATTACCGCGCGTGGCGGCCTTACTGGATATTGCGCCAATTACGGATATTTTAGCGATTGAGTCTAACGATACCTTTGTGCGGCCTATCTATGCCGGGAATGCTTTGGCTAAGGTTCAATCACTCGAAGCCAAGAAAGTTTTGAGTGTGCGCCCCACTTCATTTGAAGCTGCGGCTGCTGAGGGTGGAAACGCCAGCGTGACCTACCTTGAACCCATGCCTTCAGTAGGTCTGTCTCAGTTTAAATCCCGTGATTTGGCAAGCTCTGATCGACCCGAGTTGGCAGGTGCACGTGTGGTGATATCGGGTGGACGCGGCTTACAAAGTGGTGAAAATTTTCAGATGCTCGAGGCCTTGGCCGATAAGTTGGGGGCCGCCATTGGTGCTTCACGCGCTGCAGTCGATGCGGGCTTTGTACCCAATGATTATCAAGTCGGTCAGACCGGCAAGATTGTCGCACCTGAGTTGTACATTGCAGTTGGTATCTCAGGGGCTGTTCAGCATTTGGCTGGGATGAAAGACAGTAAAGTGATTGTGGCGATCAACAAAGACCCTGATGCGCCTATCTTTCAAGTGGCCGATTACGGTCTAGTCGCGGATCTCTTCCAAGCCGTGCCGGAGCTCACTGCTGCGCTTTGATGTTTGCAGCACTATGATTTTGAGTATAGCTCAGCGATGAAGAACCACTAGGATGAGTGCATATCGCGCTCCGTTAAAGGAGATGCGCTTTCTGGTTCATGAGTTGGTGGGCCTGGAGCGTTTAGCCGAATTACCTCAGTGGGCAGAGATTACGCCCGAACTGTTAGATCACATTTTAGATGAAGCGGCTCGTTTTGCAGAAGGGGTGCTCTCACCCCTCAATGCGATCGGAGATCGTATCGGTTCGACACGATCTGCCAACGGAAATGTGACCACGCCTCCGGGATTTAAAGAGGCCTATCAGCACTTTGTTGAAGCGGGTTGGAACAGCATCGCTACCCCTGAAGAATTTGAAGGCCAAGGCTTACCACGCGCGATTGGCACTCCAGTCAGTGAGATGTGGCATGGCAGTAATGTGGCGTTTACGCTGTGTCCGTTACTTACTCAAGGGGCAATTGAGGCCATTCACATCGCTGGATCAGAGGCGCTGAAACAGCAGTACTTGCCTCGCATGGTCAGCGGAGAATGGGCTGGCACCATGAACTTAACGGAACCGCAGGCAGGTTCGGATTTGGCGGCACTGCGCACCAAAGCCATTCCAAACGGTGATCATTATCTGCTGCATGGTCAGAAGATATACATCACGTATGGTGAGCAGGATTTTACTTCCAATATTATTCATCTGGTTCTTGCACGCACCCCTGATGCACCCGCAGGCGTCAAAGGCATTTCGCTCTTTCTTGTGCCGAAATTTTTGGTGAATGAGGATGGAAGTCTTGGAGCAAGAAACGACGTGTACTGTGTCTCCCTAGAAAACAAACTGGGTATCCATGCCAGTCCCACCTGTGTGATGGCTTACGGGGATCAAGGCGGGGCGATGGGCTTCTTAGTGGGTGAAGAAAACCGCGGTTTGGAATACATGTTCATCATGATGAACGCGGCCCGGTTTTCAGTGGGTATGGAAGGTGTGGGCTTGGCCGAGGCTGCCTATCAACATGCCTTGAAGTACGCACGCGAACGCGTGCAGGGCACACCGATGGGTACAGACCCCAATCAACGCTTGACCATCCTTGGGCATCCCGATGTGCGCCGCATGTTACTCACGATGCGCGCTCACGTGGAGGCTGGGCGTGCGATGGCGTATCACGGTTCGCTGTATCTGGATCTGGCTGCGCATCATCCTGACCCGAGTGTACGTGCCGATTATCAGTCGCGTGTGGATATATTCATTCCTGTGATCAAAGCTTGGAATACCGAAATGGCCGTGAATATGGCCTCGCTGGGAATCCAAGTACACGGCGGCATGGGCTATATTGAAGAGACCGGAGCTGCCCAGTTTTTACGCGATGCGCGCATTACTTCAATCTATGAAGGCACGACCGGTATTCAATGTATCGATCTCATTGGACGCAAGGTGATGCGCGATCAAGGTCGTGCCATGTTCACTTTGCTTGCAGAGCTAGAGCAAGTGATATCTGCTCATTTGTTAGCAGCACAGGAGAGCGAAGTCAGCCAAATAAAAACATCTTTAAAGACTAGCGCTCTGTTTTCCCCTAAGCTGTTTTCAGAACTGAAGGTCATATTGAATGCCTCTATGGTGTCTGTGCAAACCCTCAAGTGCGCAACAGAATGGGTGGTTGCTACGGGTGTTGACCGATTGCGCCACCCAGAGATATTTGCAGGTGCATGGTCCTATCTGAAGCTCACTGGAAACGTGCTGGGTGGAGTCATGATGGCGAAGGCGGCGCATCTCTCAGCCCAGCACCTCAGTGCTAACGAGGGAGATGTCGATTTCTTTCAAGCCAAGATCCGGACCGCCCACTTCTTTGCGCTTCATGTTCTCTCCGAAAACGAAGGTCTCCTTGCCAACCTTACGCAGGGCGGCCAATCTATCATTGAATTTCCTCCAAGCACCTTCTGATCCCATCGGCCCATCGCGCTTTTAGCGCTTTCTATACCGTTACCGCTGCGAGAGTGCACGCTAGATCAAGCAGTGCAAGGCAAAGGCATAGTCGGTGGCAATTTCGCGCAGGCGTGCATAGCGGCCTGATGGGCCGCCGTGACCAGCCGTAAGATCGACATGCAGCAAGGCAGGGTGAGTATCGGTTTTGAGATCGCGCAGTTTAGCGATCCACTTCACGGGCTCCCAGTATTGCACCTGTGAATCATGCAAACCCGTGGTAGCAAACATCTGAGGGTACTGTGCGGCTTGCAGATTGTCGTACGGACTCCAACTGCCGATGGAGCGGTAGTGATGCGGCTTTTCGGGGTTACCCCACTCATCGTATTCGTTGGTAGTGAGTGGAAGCGAAGCATCTTCCATGGTGCTCAAACAATCTAAAAACGGTACTTGTAGAATCATGGCTCGGTATAAATCTGGGCGTAAATTCGCGACCGCGCCCATCAGCAATCCACCCGCACTTCCTCCTTCTGCACACACTCTGTGTGGCGCAGCCCAACCTTGTTGCACCAGCCATTCGGTCGCATCGATAAAGTCATTAAACGAGTTGACCTTATTCATCATGCGACCATTGTCATACCAATGACGACCTAAATCTTCGCCGCCACGAATATGCAGAATAGCAAAGGCTACCCCTCTGTCGACTAACGAAAGCGCACTGACTCTAAAGTCGGGGTCGATCGTATAGCCATACGCACCATAACCATAAACGAGCAGCGCCCCTGTTCCATCCTTGGGGTGATCAGCGCGCGTTAAGAGCGTAATCGGGATCTGCGAACCATCGCGAGCGGGTGCCCATAGGCGTAAGGCTTGATACTGCGACTGCGCATAGCCCGAGGGCAGAATCTGCGATTTGAGTAAGGTATCTGCGTGAGTGGCAAGATCATATTCACGAATCTGATCAGGCGTGACAAGCGAAGAATAGCTATAGCGCAGGCGTTGACTGGTGGGGTCAGGGTTAGAATCCAGTGCTAAGGTCCCCGCCTGATCCTGCGGCTCGATACGATGAAGTTCTTTAAGCGACCAATCTAATAAACGGATACGGCCAGTACCGTTGATACGTTCTTCAAGTGCGATGGCATCCCGAAAGAGCTCAAAGCTCTCCAGCATGAGTCCCCGCTTTGCAGGCAATAGGGTTTGCCAATGATCGCGCGAACCTATTTGCCATTCTGGAACAGCCATGAGGCGACCATCTGGTGCGCGCCAGTCGGTGCGAATCACCCAACACTGGCCCATATGATCTGCTTCGTAATGAATATTTCGGCAGCGTGGAGCAATGACTTTGGGGCGAATGCGTGGATTATTTGCGGGGATGACGCGCACTTCATCAGAGACCGTGCTCGACAAGCAAATCATTAAGAAGCGTTCAGAAGTAGAGAGCTGAACATCCGTATAAAAGGATTCATCACGCTCTTCGTATATCACTTGATCTCGATCAACCCGCCCGCCAATCACATGGCGCATCACGCGATAACTTCGCAGGGTAGTGGGTTCATTCAAAACGTAGAGAAGCGTTAAGCCGTCACTTGCAAAGGCCATGCTACTGCCGCAATCAGGGATGGTGTCAGGAAGGTCTTCCCCTTTCAGCAAATCACGAAAGCGAAGGGTGTATTGCCTCCGTCCTACCGTATCTTCCGCCCATGCCAGATAGCGACCATTGCTGCTGACCGTCCAGTTTCCCACTTCGTAAAAGGGCAGACCCATCCCGCGAATATTGGGGTCAATTAATACTTCTGCTGGTGCATCGAGGTTGCCTCGCTTCCGCATTTCAATCGCATGCGCTTGTCCCTTGTGCGTCACGCTGTAGTACCAATCGCCATGCCAGCATGAGGGTGGGCTGCTGTCGTCTTCTTCGATACGGCCCAGCATCTCTTGATACAGGGTATCTTCTAAGTCTTTAAACTGTGCCCGATGCGCTTCAAAATAAGCATTCTCCGCTTCAAGATGGGCGCGTACTTCAGGGTCTTCACGTGAATCATCGCGCAGCCAATGATAGGGGTCGTCTCTGCTGCCCAAAGGGGAAAGGTGCTGGTAGGGTTTTTTAAGGGCGCGCGGGGCTTGAATGTCGGGTTGGGACGTTGTGCGGAGAGTCAATCTGAACCTTTGAGGATGGAAGACTTAATCGAAGAAGCAAACGTTAAGGTTATCCTATCTCACTTTTAAAAGGTGAAAGTTGACCATTTTCTAAAACCAAAATGTGGTCTGCAGTTTTAGCAGCTTCCAGTGAGCAAGTGACCAAAATACCGCTTGCTTGATTCAGCTTCAATTGTTCGCGAAGAACTTGAAGCATTTTAAGGCCCGTTTTAGACTCAAGACCTCCTGTGGGTTCATCTGCTAGAACCAGCGCCGGTTTGTGTGCTAATGCGCGGGCGACTGAAATCCTTTGAATTTGTGTTTTGGACAGCTCACTGGGGAGCGCCGACATGCGATCGCCTAAATCAATTTGGTTCATGATTTCCTGGGCGCGTTGCGATGCCTCCGTTCGAGGAACGCCATCGAGTTGCAGTGGCAAAGCGATATTCAGGCCCGCACTCAAGTGGGGTAGTAAATGAAAAGCTTGAAAGATGAAACCAATCCGGCGCCGTCTTAAGGAGGTTCGGTCGTGATCTGAAAGAGCGCCTATTTCCGTGCCTTCAATCGAAATACTTCCAGAGTCCGCGCGAACCAGTCCGCCCAAGACATTCAATAGCGTCGATTTACCCGACTGCGTTGCGCCCAATACGGCGACATATTCACCCGGATGAATGGAAAGATTGAGCTTATCAAGGACTTTTTGCCCTTGGGGGCCTGCAAAGGATTTGCACACCCCGGCGACATGCAACATACCGGTAAAGATCCATTAAACGAGCCTAATGGACCAGATTACCTCAGCTTAGTTTCAGCTCTGTGAGCAATTCAATACAGCTTCTGTAATCTTTGCCCCGTGCTTCGAAACCAGACCAATGGTGATAGGAGGGGGCTGCAGGGGAAAATACGCAGCGGCCCCCTTGGGGGGTGAGCTTATAAGCAAGGTGCACAGCATCACTCAGGCTTTCAGCAGCATGAAAGGTGCTGGGTATTTTGTTAAGGCAAGACTTAAAAGTGGAATTTTCAGCAAGAATACCGATGGTGTGTCCGCTTTCAGGAATCAAAATAACATGCGGTACCTGAAACTGGATGATCGCTTCCAGAAGCGGGCTATAGTCATATCCGCGGTCCTGCCCCCCTACGATCAGGGTGGCTGTTCCCCTTTTACCAAATGCTTCCAAGGCGGCACAAGCGGCTTCTGGGGCGGTAGAAATGCCGTCATTGATCCAATTTATGCCAGCAATTCGACCTTCATATTGAAGACGAAACGGCAGCCCAGAAAAGTGTCGAAGGGTGTTTTGGAATGCCTTGAGTTCTGCACCCTGTGATCGTGCCGCTGCATAGGCTAAACAGGCGTTGTCGCGATTATGCTGACCCGGTATGCGCATCCCTTCATCGGAGCATAGGGTGGCATTGCCATCATAAAATATCCCAGATGCACAGCGCAGGCCACTTCCGTTATTGATGGTGTGAAGTATGATCTTGGGTCTTCGTACCGTTTCCACCAAACCATGTGATTGGAGTGTTTCAAGCGCAAGCGCATCAACACAAGCTAGCCCACCATCCGGGATCGCTGAAAGGAGTTTTGCTTTAGCAGCATAGTAATGTTGGAGATCCCCGTGCCAGTCTAGATGTTCAGGGAATAGTCTTCCAAATACGACACAAGCGGGGCCTTCTTTTGCTTGAAGATCATCGCATTGGTAGCTAGATATTTCCATTACAACAATAGGACGTTCGCGCAAGATTTCATCCAGCTGCGAGAGAGCAGGAATGCCGATGTTACCCACTAATTTGGCTTGTTGACCGTTCTCCAAGAGTATTTGGGTGAGCAAACTACTTGTCGTACTTTTTCCTTTGGATGCGGTGACGCCCATGACATTAATCTGCGCAGCGTTCAGTTCTGCCAACATGATTTTTGTTGCGGTGGTCTGTTCGCCACCCCAGTGATCTATGCGTGTGCGTAAAGGATGATGAGGGGAAAACCCAGGGGATCGAATCACGATCGTTTGAGGGGTGAGGGATTGTGAAAGAGCTTCTGATGAAATGGCGCGGGCACCCTTAGGAAGCCCCTCTGCAATTCGATCTCCCAGAACAAGTACTTCGTTTTGATGGCCACGTGAACGCAGTAAAGCGAGTGTGGCTAAGCCTTCCTTTCCTGCACCTAAAAGCAGGATGGGTTGGTTAATGAGCGATGAGATACGCATGAAGTCGCGACTGCCATTGCTCAGATAGAAGTGGGCTTGCATGGATGCTCCATTCTTCAGCCCATGCTTGATCAAATCCTAAGCCAGTGAGTTCTTTAGGGGCTTGATCCGCTAACGCATTCAGGCATTCAGCGAGACGACCTTGTCGTTGGAGTTGTAGCAAAGACAGCCAGCATTCTTTTGCGGTACCCACACAGTCCCAAGGTTTGACAGCGCTAAGACCCAGCAGTGCGTGTAAGTGCCCAGCATTGATCTCTTGCGTGAATACGGCTGAACCAAAAATGGCGTTTTGCTCTGCGTCTGAGAGATGAGGGGCAAGAATCAATGCTACAAAAGTACATTTGGCACATTCCCCGCACCAGCGTGCGGGGCGTTCTGAGATTTGGATGCGGAAATTACGGTTACATGAAGTAAAGGCGCTATGTTGATTTTTGCATTTAGAAAACGCAGCAGCGATGCGGATTTCTGATAGTGGGCGAAGAAGGCTTGCATAACGCGGTGCGCCGGGTGCATGGGTTGAACACCAATTTTGAAATTGTTTTTCAAACAGTGAAGATTTGCTCCATTGATGGTTAATCGCGCGTCCTTCCCATTCAGTATTTGCATCATCCGCCCCACGCTCATTACCTACCAAGACATCGCTAAATCCTGCAGCGTGGGCGATGAGCGTTGAGATCGCAGCGATACAAGCTGAGATGGGAACGTGACCATTCCATGCTCCTTTTGCGTTTAGCAAAATGAGATCAGGATCAATCTGTCTGGCTATTCGATGCAGTTTGAGATGAGAGGCGTGGGCAGAGGTTTCCATCCAGGGTGAGTTGCCAAGAGACAAGGCCTCTGCTTCCACTCCACTCTCCTGAACAATTTCTGCTACCAGGGCACTATCCTTGCCGCCGCCAATCAAAACGAGCGTTCGCTCGCTGTTTGGGTGAGAAGAATGTGTATAGGTCGGTGCAGAAAGAGAGGGATTGCTCAGCCTCTCAAAGCCTACCTTGTCAGGGATGGGCAAGCCATTTCTGAAATAGAACTCCCCCATTCCTTCGCCGTATAGTAGATTCCAAAAATCAGCTTCTTGGCTAGAAATTTGGGGCCCTTTTATTGTGGCAGGGAGCGCTGCCTTGTAATACGAAACGCCAAATGAGAATAAACATGCTCTGAGGAGGGCCTGAGTCACAGGAGAGTGCGGGTCTGGAGCAGGAAGGCTATCTGGAAGAGATAGCAACTCACAGAAGGACTGTTCCGGATGGGGTCCCCCTGTGAGGCGATAGTTCAGGCGAAGTGCATGTCCCTTAAGATCATAAGAGACAAATTCAAAGCACTGATGCTGAGGCCGGTGATTAGCCGCCTCGAATGTAGCTTTCGAGGTGCTCAATCGTTTCCTTATGCTCGCTCAGAGTATTTTTAACTAAGTCGCCCACTGAGATCATGCCCACTACTCTGCCTTTATCCACTACTGGAAGGTGGCGAATATGTCGATCTGTCATGAGATTCATGCACTGTTCAGTCGTGTGTTCAGGGGTAACGTACAAGACATCTTCTACCATGATTTCAGAGACTTTTGTTTCAGTAGAGTTTTTTCCATGGAGTGCTACTTTTCTTGCGTAATCACGCTCAGAAATAATTCCCACCAAGGTTTCACTCTCTAAAACCACCAGAGCCCCAATATTCTTTTCGGCTAACACTTTCAGCATGGCCAGCACGGTATCTGTCGGTGCTACAGACCAAACATGGCCTTCATGACCTTCAATTAAATGCTTCACTTTTTTCATGGGATGCTCCTCATTGATTACCGCATAGGGCGGTGATTGGTTTTCATTCCCCATTCATGTCTTTAACACCCGAGTTCTACATTGTGGCGTAGTTGGGGCCTCCACCACCCTCGGGTACAGACCAGTCAATATTCTGTGACGGATCTTTGATGTCGCATGACTTACAGTGTACGCAGTTTTGGGCATTAATGAGTAGGCGCGGTGCAGCATTTTCACTGCGAATAATTTCGTAAACCCCTGCAGGACAGTAACGCTGCTCCGGTGAATCAAAACGCGCTAGATTGAACTCAATCGCTATCTCATCATTTTTAAGTTTAAGGTGAATGGGTTGATTTTCAGTGTGATGGGTATTGGACAAAAACACCGAGCTCAATCGATCAAAACTCACCACGCCATCTGGTTTGGGATAATCGATTTTTTTTGCCTCGTTGGCAGGCAGTAGTTGAGAATGATCTGCATGTTGGCGCAAAGTCCAGGGTGCTTTTCCACGGAATAAATACGTGTCGATAGCGGAGTAGGCCATGCCCCCCCAAAGTCCCCAGCGGAAGGAGGGGCGAATATTGCGCACACTGTACAGCTCATCCCAAAGCCAAGAGTGCTTGAGGCGTTCAGAATAGGTTTTAGCTTCATGGCCTGATATCGCTTGCGCTTCATCGGGCAGCGCGAAAAAATCAGAGAGTGCCGCAGCGGCCTCGATGCCTGACTTCATTGCGGTGTGCGTTCCCTTAATTTTGGGCACATTCAAGAAACCTGCTGTGTCCCCAATCAATAAGCCTCCGGAAAAGGTGAGTTTAGGCAGAGATTGAATTCCGCCTTCTGATAAAGCGCGGGCGCCATAGCTGATGCGCCGACCACCTTCAAATAAGGGTCTGATAGCAGGGTGATTTTTAAAGCGTTGAAACTCCTCAAAAGGAGAGAGGTAGGGGTTGCGATAATCGAGCCCCACCACAAAACCAACGGAAACCAAATTGTCTTTGAGGTGATAGAGCCAGCTTCCACCATAGGTATCTGAAGGCAATGGCCAGCCAATGGTATGCGTGATTTCACCAGGATGGCTTTTTTCTGGGCTCACTTCCCATAGCTCCTTAATGCCTAAACCATAGGTTTGGGGATCGACCCCTTGCCTTAAGTTAAAGTGCTCGAATAACATCTTGGTCAGCGAACCACGACAACCTTCAGCAAATACGGTTTGCTTTGCGCGCAGTTCCATTCCGCGTTGAAACTGTGCTGTGAGTTGCCCGTCCTTGCCCACACCTTGATCTCCGGTGGCCACGCCACACAGAGCCCCGTCTTCATCAAAAAGAAGTTCAGCGCCAGCAAATCCTGGGTAAATTTCGATTCCCAGTTGCTCTGCTTGATCTCCAAGCCAACGACACAGTTCGCCCAGGCTCACAATGAAATTTCCCTCGTTATGCATTTGGGGAGGGGTGGGGAGTGCCCAACTAGAATGTTTACCGAGCAGTAAAAAACGGTCTTTAAGCGCAGGAGTATCTAAAGGTGCGCCCATATCTTTGTAGTTGGGAAATAATTCAGTGAGTGCGCGTGGCTCGATGACTGCGCCCGATAGAATATGCGCTCCAACCTCAGCGCCTTTTTCTAAAATACAGATCGATAGTTCTTGTCCCCGTGCAGCGGACAACTGCTTGAGATGAATTGCACAGGCCAAACCTGAGGGACCTGCACCCACTATCAGGACATCGAAGTCCATAGATTCTCGTTCAGACATCCTGTTACTCACTTTTCATTGATTATTGGCATTATAACGGTCTCGTATGAGGTAATTTTGTCTCTGCATTAAGATAGAAACAATAATTTTGGGAACCATTAGTGCCACATCGCTGTCATTTATTGTGTAATAAATTTCAGGGGAGTACGAGATGGCAAGCCTGTACTATGAGAGCTTCAATCCAGTCGGAATATCACTTCCGACGGTATTTCAGGATGGTCTTGATAAATTGAACGCCGAAGCCACACCTTCTCAATCACTGCCAATAAATTCTGATCGCGCAGCCGACCAAGTCTTGGTTGAACGCGCTCAGCAAGGCGATCAGCGCGCGTTTGAACTCTTAGTCATTAAGTATCAGCGTAAGCTGGGACGATTACTCAGCCGCATGATTCGAGACCCCGCTGAGGTGGAAGATGTCACCCAGGAGGCCTTTATCAAGGCTTATCGTGCTTTAGGTTCTTTCCGGGGCGACAGTGCTTTTTACACCTGGCTGTATCGCATTGGTATCAATACCGCTAAAAATTACTTGGTTTCACTGGGTCGTCGTGCTCCCACTACAACTACTTTCGATAGTGAAGAGGCTGAGAACTTTGATGATGGTGACCAACTCAGAGACATGAATACGCCTGAGGCGGAGCTCATGAGTAAGCAGATTGCTGAAACCGTCAATGCAAGCATGGCAGCACTTCCTGAAGAATTACGGATTGCTATTACGCTCAGAGAAATAGATGGTCTTAGTTATGAAGAAATTGCAACATTGATGGCATGTCCTATTGGAACGGTGCGATCAAGAATATTTAGAGCGAGGGAATCCATTGCGGAGCGCCTCAGACCCCAATTAGGTACCGCAAAAGACCGGAGATGGTGATGGAAAAATGGAACGAAGACTTGTCTGCATTGCATGACGGGGAAATGGATGAGTTGGGTGCTATGCGTATCTTGCGTACACTGGATCAAAAACCTGAGCTACTCGATCAGTGGGAACTCTACAGTGTGATCGGTGATTCCTTAAGGCAAAGCGAGCCCTTAACGAATGTGGGGATGAAAGGTGCAGAGCGGGCTTTAGCTGTCATTGCTGCTGATCAAGTGATAGATTTACCGCAGCGTAAAAATCGTTTATCACGACCCTGGTTGCCTCTGGCCCTCGCGGCATCCTTAGCGTTATTGGCGGTGGGTTTAAGCCTTCAGTATCCGGTTTCTGAGCCGGTTCGTGCTTTAGCGTCTGCGGTAGTGGATCGAGGCGGATTGATCATGGCGGATTCCCGTCCCGCAGATCCTTCAGAATTAGATCGCTATGTGGATTTGCATCGAGAGATTGCTGTGCCGGGTTTACAGCGTGCCTCTTTCGTCTCGCCTGAGTTGGGTGGAGGCCAGCAAGAACGATGAAGGTGTTTAGCTGTTATCGCCTATTTTTCTTGTTTCTTTTGGGGCTGGCCTCGGCAAAAGCGAGCGCAGAAGGCGGCCGAGTAGGTGATCCAACTGACTGGTTGATTCGTACCATTCAGTCATCACAAATCATGACTTACTCGGGTATCTATACCTTTAGTCATGACGGCAAAACGGAAACCTCGCGCGTCATGCATCTCAATGATGCCGAAGGTGAGCACGGAAAACTGGAGTCTTTAGATGGCCCTCCGCGCGAAATCATTCGTGAAAACGACCATATCGCTTGCTATCTCCCTGAAAACCACACGGTCAAATTGGATCGTATTGAGGGACGTCATTTCTTTCCAGCACTGATATCGGGTTCTCCTTCACAGTTACGTGAATTCTATACGGTGACTTTTGCCGGTCTGGATCGTGTTGCGGGTCGCGAATGTCGTTTAATTAGGCTCGACCCTAAAGATGGCTTTCGCTATGGCTATCGCTTCTGTGCCGATAATCAGACGGGTTTACTGCTCAGAGCGAGCATGGAAGATGGTGCTCGGGGCGTGCTCCAACAATTTGCTTTTACAGAGTTCGCAGCGGATGCGGGTCTAGACATTGGCAAACTCAAACCGAGCTGGAATGGATCGGGCTGGACTTGGGATCGTAGCGGATTGGCCCAAGATCAAGAACTGATTTGGGGAATCAGCAATCCTCCAACTGGTTTTCGCAAAGTGATGGAACTGCATCGTGGTGCTGAGGGGCGTAGCGCACCTTTTATTCAGATGATGTTCTCAGATGGTTTAGCTTCGGTTTCTGTATTTATTGAACCAGCCCGCGTGAATTCCTCAGTGACGAGCGAGTCACGAAGAGGCGCTTTAAGTTTTTATTCTACGCGTGTGGGTGATCAGCAAGTGACTGCGATCGGAGAAGTGCCACCAGCGACTGTGGCGCAACTTGTGAAATCTGCCAACATGGTAAAAAAGTAGAGGATGTTGTTTTTGTTTGTACTTAAAGAACGGAGATATCGCTTATGTTAGGTCGTATTATAGTTATTGCTGCCTTGGTATGTACCCCTGTTTTTGCTCCTATTTTGGCTCATGCAGAGGGTTTGCCTGATTTCACTGAGCTTGTAGAAAAACAGTCAGCCTCGGTGGTGAATATCAGCACGACGCAAGCCCCTAAGGCTGGGGGACCTAACGAAGATGCCATGCAGGACTTCTTTAAACATTATGGTATTCCCGTTCCTCCCGGCGGCATGCCTCATGGGAATGGTGGTGGCGGAAGGGGCAGTGAAGATCAGCACTCGCTCGGTTCGGGATTCATCATCAGCGCCGATGGTTATGTTTTGACAAATGCACACGTGGTGCAGGATGCAGACGAGATTACCGTTAGCCTGACCGACAAGCGCAAACTGATTGCTAAGGTGATTGGATCAGATCGCAAAACAGATGTTGCTCTCATAAAAATTGAGGCATCCGGCTTACAGCCCGTAAAAATGGGTGATGCGGAGAAATTAAAAGTTGGCGAGTGGGTGGTTGCAATTGGTTCTCCATTTGGGTTTGAGAGCACTGTGACCAAGGGAATCGTCAGCGCAAAAGGCCGCTCATTACCCCAAGACACCTTAATCCCCTTTATTCAAACTGATGTGCCGATTAATCCAGGAAATTCAGGTGGTCCACTCTTCAACATGAAAGGTGAGGTGATTGGGATCAACTCGCAGATCTACAGTCGAACAGGCGGCTTCATGGGATTGTCCTTTGCTATTCCCATCGATGTTGCGCTTGATGTCTCAAAACAGTTGCGCGAAACAGGTCATGTCACACGAGGATGGCTCGGTGTAGTGATTCAGGACGTCACCCAAGATATTGCTGATTCTTTTGGTTTATCGAGTCCTCAAGGGGCGTTAATTGCCAATGTAGAAAAGGGTGGCCCTGGAGACAAGGGTGGATTACTTCCTAGCGACATCATTACCCAGTTTGATGGAAAGTCGATTCGTTCACGCGAAGATTTGCCTCGCGTAGTGGGTGCAACCAAGCCTGGACGGGACGTTCCTGTCATGGTTTGGAGAAAAGGAAGAAGCACACAGTTGCACTTTGCGGTAGGTGAAATGCCCGCGGAATCACCTAACGGTATGCGTCCCGCCTCCCGCAAGTCAGGTTCGGATTCGCCTGCAGCCAAATTAGGTCTCAGTCTCAATAATCTTAAAGAGGATCAAAAGAAGGAGCTCGACATTAAGGCCGGTATTTTGATCGAGGACATTAGCGGAGCCGCTGCTAAAGCAGGTTTACAGGCGGGAGACGTGATTTTGTCGATTAATAATGTGGATGTTTCTTCTGTGGAAGAATTTAATCGAACCTTAGCAGGGGTTGCAGACAAGAAAGCAATTGCACTGCTGGTACGTCGTGGAGATTCTTCACGTTTCATCACCTTAAAGAAAGAACCGAGTGCGGGATAAGATCAATCAAACGGTCATTCTGCAGCTTTATGGCAGAACGTATTGCCATCTCTGTACGGAATTACTGGAAGCGCTGTCCCCAAAATTGTCAGGGCTTCCAGTCAGCGTGGAATGGATCGATCTCGATGAGCATGAAGAGTGGGAAGATCTCTACGGGGAACATATCCCCGTATTGAAATGCGGCGACATTGAAATTTGTCGTCATCGCTTAGATGAGGCGGCGCTGGGTGCGTTTCTTCTCCGCTTAAGCTAAACTTATACTTTAACAGCGCATTGCTTTGTCCTAGCGCTACGGGCAGCCATTTTTGCTACCCCCCTCCCAAAATCCATGAATCACATACGCAATTTCTCAATCATCGCGCACATCGACCACGGCAAGTCGACATTGGCAGACCGCATTATTCAACTATGCGGCGGCCTGTCTGATCGTGAAATGGAAGCTCAGGTACTCGACTCGATGGATCTTGAGCGCGAACGAGGCATCACCATTAAAGCCCAAACTGCGGCATTACGTTACCGCGCGCGCAATGGGGAAATATATTTCTTAAATTTGATTGATACCCCGGGGCACGTCGACTTTTCTTACGAGGTCTCGCGCTCGTTGGCTGCCTGTGAGGGAGCGCTCCTGGTGGTGGATGCTTCGCAAGGTGTGGAAGCGCAGACCGTTGCCAATTGCTATACCGCCATTGAGCAGGGTGTCGAGGTGATGCCGGTATTGAACAAAATCGATTTGCCACAAGCTGAGCCCGATCGCGTAAAGGAAGAGATCGAAGACATCATTGGGATTGATGCCACCGATGCTGTGCCTTGTAGTGCGAAGACGGGTATGGGTGTGGAAGATGTGATCGAAGCCTTGATTACCCATATTCCTCCGCCCAAAGGCGATGCTTCTGCTCCTCTCAAAGCCTTAATTATCGACTCTTGGTTTGATAATTACGTTGGCGTGGTGATGTTAGTTCGAGTAGTGGATGGAGAGCTGCGTCCAAAAGACAAAATTCAGTTGATGTCTACGGGCTCAATTCAATTGTGTGATCAGGTTGGCGTGTTTACTCCTAAGTCGCAGCAACGCGACGTGCTTTCAGCAGGGCAGGTAGGCTTTGTTATCGCAGGTATTCGCGAACTTCAATTGGCGCGAGTCGGTGACACCATTACTTTGGCCGCCAATCCAGCAACAGAAGCGCTGCCTGGATTTAAAGAAGCCAAAAGTCAAGTGTTTGCTGGTCTTTACCCTGTTGAGACCAATCAGTACGAAGCACTGCGTGATGCCCTAGAAAAACTGAAGTTGAATGATGCGGCACTCCAATACGAGCCGGAGACCTCTCAGGCTTTGGGTTTTGGTTTTCGTTGCGGGTTCTTAGGCTTGTTGCACATGGAAATTGTGCAGGAGCGCTTGGAGCGCGAATACGATATGGATTTGATTACTACGGCGCCTACCGTGGTGTATCAAGTTGTCATGAAGGATGGCGTGGTTGAGGAAATTGAAAATCCTTCACGTATGCCTGATCCCTCCAAAATAGAAGAGATTCGAGAGCCCATTATCACGGCCACTATGCTGGTACCTCAAGATTATGTTGGGGCTGTGATGACTTTATGTAATCAAAAACGCGGCTCGCAGCGCGACATGCAATACGCCGGCCGGCAAGTCATGTTGACTTATGAAATGCCACTCAATGAAGTGGTGATGGATTTCTTTGATCGTTTGAAATCGGTGAGCCGTGGTTACGCCTCATTAGATTATGAGTTCAAAGAGTTCCAAGCTTCTGACCTGGTTAAGCTCGATATTTTGATCAATAGTGAAAAAGTGGATGCTTTATCGCTCATTGTTCATCGTAGTACCAGCCAATATCGTGGGCGTGAACTCGCCGCAAAAATGCGAGAGTTGATTCCTCGTCAGATGTTTGATGTGGCTGTCCAAGCCGCGATTGGCGCGCACATTATTGCGCGTGAGACCATTAAAGCCCTCCGCAAAAACGTCTTGGCCAAATGCTATGGTGGAGATATTTCTCGTAAGCGCAAACTTCTAGAAAAGCAGAAGGCGGGTAAAAAGCGCATGAAACAAGTTGGAAACGTAGAGATTCCGCAAGAAGCCTTTTTGGCTATTTTGCAGGTTGGAGACTAAAAGCGTATGGATTTACAGTGGATAACCATCTTACTCATGGTGATTTGTTTGCCAGGAGCGTGTTGGGATCTTTTCGCGGCCAAAAACTCTAGCCAGCGTGAAGGTTTGCAATCATGGTTACAATTGGCCTGGTTGGGGCTTTTGATTGGTGCGCTAGGATTTGGCGTTCTGCAGAAATGGTTTGGGTTTTCTGAAGCTTTGTTGATTGCTACCCTTGTGACTGGTGTAGTGATGATCTTAGAGCGTTCCTATTTCAAACCAAAATTTGTAGAGGAAGAGGGCAAAGCTCAGCCAATTCTCCTCGTCGAACCTGCTTGGATAGACTTAGGCAGAAGTTTTTTCCCAGTCATTTTTGTGGTGTTCTTTGTTCGGTCTTTCATCGCTGAGCCTTTTAAGATTCCTTCTGGTTCAATGATTCCCACGCTTCAAATTGGTGATTTTATTTTGGTGAATAAATTTACCTATGGTTTACGTCTGCCCGTCACGAATCGACCATTTATTGAGCTGGGGAGTCCACAGCGCGGAGAAGTGATGGTGTTCAAATATCCCCAAGACCCCAGCACGGACTTCATAAAACGCGTAGTCGGCATTCCTGGTGATGTAGTGGAATACAAGCACAAAAGGTTGACTATTAATGGTCAGCCCCAGACTGTCGTTCCAGCAAATGAAATCCAGCGTACGGGTATGCAGGAGTTTGCGAATACGGATCGATTTGAAGAAAATTTAGGAACGCATCATCACGTCATTCAAATACGCAATGATCAACCTACTTTATACAACTCTCGCGTGATGGATTACCCCAATCGTGATGCGTGTGAATACAACAGCGATGGCTTTGTGTGCACTGTCCCCCCGGGGCATTATTTTATGATGGGAGACAATCGTGATAGCAGTTCGGATAGCCGATATTGGGGTTTTGTTCCCGATCAAAATATTGTGGGGCGTGCCTTTTTGATCTGGTGGAACTTCGGTGAACTTTCGAGAATTGGAACGCACATTCCCTAAATGATGGATAGCCTTCAGGCGATGAATGCTTAAGAGCCAAGAGGCTTTACAAGCCTTGCAGCAACGCTTGGGCTATCAGTTCAAGCGTGTTGAATGGCTTACCCTTGCGCTGACGCATAGCGCTGATCAGGGGCAAAATAACCAAAGATTAGAGTTTTTAGGTGATGCGATACTGGGGGTGGTGGTATCCAAACATCTCTTTGAAGTCCATCCTGATTGGAATGAAGGCGATTTAAGCGTCGGCCGAACGGCTCTGGTATGTAAGGATCATTTGGCTTCAGTTGCGCGATCTTTGAACTTAAGCAGCGTGCTGATTATCCGGAAAGAGGTAGCTAAAAGTGGCCCTGTACATGCCATGCCAGCCGTATTGGCCGATGCGCTAGAAGCACTGATGGGGGCGATATTTTTAGATGGCGGTTACCAAGCAGCTTTTGAAGTGGCCTGTTCTGTCATTGTTCAGCACGAGCGTGAAGGTATTTCAAACGATTTTGCTCAAGGTGAATCTTTTCATCCAGGTAAAGATCCCAAGACACGCTTACAAGAATGGTTGCAAGCAAAAGGGCTTGCCCTGCCCATCTACAGCTTGGTTAAAACAGAAGGTCCACCTAATGATTGTGTTTTTTACGTTGAATGCCTCTTGAGTAAGCCTACTTTGTCTGCACACGGTGAGGGGCGCAATCGTAAAACGGCAGAGCAGGGTGCTGCAGCCCATGTTCTTCAACAACTTTTAAGAGAATCTGAAAGATGAGCGCATTGACTGAAGCGCAACGATGCGGCACTGTTGCCATTATCGGAAGGCCTAACGTAGGGAAATCTACGCTCATTAATCATTTAGTAGGGCAAAAACTCAGTATCACATCACGCAAGCCACAAACTACGCGCCATCGCATTAAAGGAATTCTCACTCAGGAAAATGCACAGTTTGTATTTGTGGACACCCCAGGAGTACAGATCAAGCATGCCAATGCCTTGCATCGCGCGATGAATCGATCGGTATTAACCACCTTAGCCGATACCGATGTGGTTGTGATGGTCATTGAAGCGCTTAAATTCACCTCAGATGATCAACTGGTCTTAGATCGCCTACCAGCGGGGATAGCCCCTATTTTGGCAATCAACAAAATTGATCGTGTACACCCGCGAGAACGCCTTCTGCCTTTCTTGGCAGACATGGGGGCACGCAATCGTTTCTCTGCCATGGTACCGATCAGTGCTCAAAAAGAAACGCAGCTCGCCCCTTTGTTGGGAGAGATTCGTCAACAACTTCCTGTTGCCGAATGGATGTATGAAGAAGACGATGTAACGGATGCCAATGAGCGTTTTTTTGCAGCTGAGTTTATACGCGAACAACTCTTCCGCTTATTGGGCGATGAGCTGCCTTATGCTGTGACGGTTTCTATAGAAAGCTTTGCTATTGAAGGGACGATGCGTCGTATTCAAGCGGTGATTTTGGTGGATCAAGACAACCAAAAACCGATTGTCATTGGACGGGATGGAGAGAAGCTGAAAGAAATTGGTCAGCGTGCCCGCATCGACCTTGAGAAGTTGTTTGGCAGTAAAGTCTTTCTTGAGTTGTGGGTGAAGGTAAAGGGTGGGTGGGCCGATGACGAGCGTGTGCTGAAGAGTTTGGGGCATGAGTTCTGAACGAAGAGGGAAACTGAGCGCTTCAGGTTATGTGCTTCATACCTTGCCCTGGCGTGAAACCAGTCTGCTCGTTGAGATTCTTACCCGAGAGCATGGGCGAATAGCCTTAATGGCACGGGGTGCACGCAGACCTCGCTCAACGGTTCGTGGCGTGTTACGTGCTTTTCAGCCTCTTGATTTGGAATGGTTTGGTAAAAATGAACTGCGCACCTTATCCAATGCAGATTGGGGGGAATGGCAGCCATTACTGAATGGCCAAGCCCTGTATTGCGGCCTTTATCTCAATGAATTGATGATGCGATTAGTGGCAAGAGATGATCCTCATCCCACTCTTTTCGATGCTTATGCACTGACTCTGAATGATTTATCCCGAGGCGTACCCGAGGAGATCGTGTTAAGACGCTTTGAATTGGCTCTATTGCGCGAGATTGGGTATGGCCTGCAATTAGATGCGGTTGGCTCAGATGGAAGCCCCGTTGAGAAAGATTTGATCTACGTATTTGACCCGCAACAAGGTCCACGGGTCGCTGACCGAAGGACGAATGCAGTACAATTTTCGGGTAGTGCATTGCTTGCTATGGCTGCAGATGATTGGTCTGAGCCTTCCACCAGCGCTCAGGCCAAAATATTGATGCGTCAGGTTTTGGCTTTTCATCTGGGCAACCAGGACCTGAATACTAGAGCCCTTTTTAAAGAGATTTCCCTACCGTGATTCAATTTGGTGTCAATATTGACCATATCGCAACGCTTCGTCAGGCACGAGGCACCCGTTACCCTAGTCCCGTTCAAGCTGCGCTTCTTGCAGAGTATGCGGGTGCAGATGCGATTACCTTGCATCTGCGCGAAGACCGTCGGCATATTCAAGACCGTGATCTTGAGATTTTGCGAGAAGTACTCACCACTCGGATGAATTTAGAAATGGCGGTGACGGATGAAATGCTAGCGATCGCTGCGCGGATTCGTCCTCAAGATGCCTGCTTGGTGCCTGAACGACGGGCCGAAATTACGACTGAAGGTGGCTTAGATGTGGTTGGGCACTTTGATCGTGTCAAAGATGCCTGTACTAAGCTTGCTGATGCGGGGATTCGTGTCTCCCTTTTTATCAACGCCGATCGTGCCCAAATTGATGCGGCGGTTGCTGCAGGTGCCCCTGTCATTGAGCTACATACAGGCCACTATGCTGAACTGGAGCATGAAAAAGATCAGCTTGCCGAATTAGCCAAACTGAAAGATGCCGCTGCCTATGGAACATCGTTGGGATTGAGAGTGAATGCCGGGCATGGGTTGAACTATCACAACACCCGCCCAGTGGCAGCGTTGCAAGATATTCGCGAATTGAATATTGGCCACGCTATTGTGGCCCATGCCTTATTCGTAGGGTGGGAGCATGCGGTACGAGAGATGAAATCCCTCATTTTATCTGCTGGGAGTAGAGGCGCGTGATTAGAGGGATTGGAGTTGATTTTGTATCCATTCCTCGCATTGCTGAAATTTGGGATAAACACGGGGAGCGATTTGCACGCCGGATTTTAACCGACCTAGAGTGGCCTTCATTTGAAGAGACCCATGCCCCGGCCCGTTTGCTGGCTAAACGTTTTGCGGCCAAGGAGGCTTTTTCAAAAGCCTTAGGGACAGGTATTCGGCATCCTATGGGATTCCATTCGGTATCGATTCAACATAATGATTTGGGGCAGCCTCAATTATGTATTCATGGTGATTTAGAGTTCTATCTTAAAGAAAAGGGTATTGCCCACATGCATGTTTCTCTCAGTGATGAAATAGAATCTGCAGTTGCTTTTGTGGTTTTAGAGGGGAAAAGTGAATGAGTTCGTTTGGCCCCGTCATGATGGATATCAGTGGCGAAATATTGACTGCTTCTGAAAAACTCAAACTCCAAGATCCCAGGGTAGGCGGTTTAATTCTCTTTACGCGCAATTATCGCAATCGTGATCAGCTCAAAAATCTGGTCTCTGATATTCGTAGTTGTCGCCCTGCCCCTATTTTGATTGCGGTCGATCATGAGGGCGGGAGGGTGCAGCGTTTTCGTGAGGGTTTTTCTGCATTGCCCGCCATGGCGACTTTAGGTGCGTTGTATGTTCGGAATCCTGAACAGGCATTGGTTGCCGCTCAAGATTTGGGTTTTGTTTTAGCACACGAACTGCTGGAATGCGGTTTAGATTTTAGTTTCACTCCGGTTCTTGACTTAGACTTTGGAAACAGCTCTATCATCGGTCATCGTGCCTTTTCCAGTCAGCCAGAGCGTGTTGCGCTATTGGCCGGTGCTTTGATGGATGGTTTGGAAGAAGCGGGTAGTTGCGGTATCGGTAAGCACTTTCCGGGACATGGCTATGTGCGCGCCGACTCTCATTTAGATTTGCCGATTGATGATCGGGCCATGTCAGCGATTGAAATGATGGACTTGGTTCCCTTCAAAAGCTTGTCGAAGAAGATGCGAGGCGTGATGCCTGCGCACGTCTTGTATGAAAAAGTAGATTCTGCGCCAGCTGGCTTCTCGCCTTTTTGGTTGCAGGATATATTACGAGGTCAATGTGGATTCGACGGGGCTATCTTTAGCGATGATTTGGCAATGGTCGGCGCACTCGGTGCTGGAACACCTGCTCAAAGAGCTGAAAGCGCCTTTAGCGCGGGCTGTGATATGGTTTTGTTGTGTAATGACCCTGAGGCACTGGATTTGCTGCTTGAAGATTTAGACGGAGCGCGTCCAGCTGAGGGCGCCTCTTCGCGATTGTCATCTCTACAAGCGCGGAAACCATTTGGCGATTTGGCTCAGCGTTATGCGACAGCGATTGAGCGGCTGAACCCACTGGCTTTAGAGGGGTGGGCGCAGGCATGACGCGCCACCATTCTCATCACGACCACGACCACGACTACGACCACGACCACGATGAGGCTAGCCATCATGGCCATCATCATCATGCCCCTCCCTCAGAATTCAGTGCACTCCTTCTTGCTCTCACACTCACTTTAGGCTTTGCTGGTGTTGAAGCAGTGGGAGGCGTCATTTCAGGTTCCTTGGCGCTCATTTCCGATGCCGGACACATGCTGTCGGACGGATTAGCGCTCGGTATGGCGGCTTTTGCCGCTAAGCTTGCCCAGCGCCCACCCAGTGCCCAACACAGTTATGGTCTTGTTCGCTCAGAGGTATTGGCAGCGGCATTCAATGCGTTGCTGATGTTGGCCGTAGTGATTGGCATTGCTGTCGAGTCGGTGTCACGTCTCTTACATCCCACTCCGGTTCAGGGTGAAGCGGTCATGGTGATTGCCACTATTGGCTTGTTAGTCAATATTTCAACTGCTTTGGTTTTGGCAAGGGCAGGGGATGGTCTCAATATCCGAGCTGCCATGATTCATGTTATCGGAGATCTCTTGGGTTCAGTGGCTGCCATTCTGGCGGGCGCGATTATTTGGTATACCGGTTGGCTTCCTGCTGACCCGATTCTCTCTTTGTTGGTGGTTGCCTCGATTTTGACCTCAACCCTTCGTCTTTTACTGGAGAGCATTCATGTGTTGATGGAGGGAGTGCCTCGCAGCATTGATCTTCAAGCAGTTGGGCGAGGAATGGCTTCTATCAAAGGGGTCATGGGGGTTCACGATTTGCATATTTGGACTTTGGCTTCAGGCAAATTAGCCTTGTCGGCGCATATCGAAATCGCTGCGCTTGAACTTTGGCCGCAGGTTTTGCAAAAATTGAAAAAGCATTTACTGGCTGAGCATCGTATCGACCACATCACCCTTCAGCCAGAAAGTCAGCTCGCGATGCCTTCACTACGAGAGGGGCAAACGCACATTCCTATTCAACCTATTTAGAATAGAGTCTGTTCGTTAAAACACATTAAATCCTTTTAAAGTCATCAGGGTAACAACTATGTTGCGTCGCACAAAAAATGCTTGACATAGGTATAAAACCCAGTTAAATTCAGCGCATTGTTGCACCGCAACAGGAAGGGCATATCGCTCTCCGGCGTGCGCATCGGGTTAAGCCCGTACAGAGATGACCATAATGAACGCTATGAATTTGCCCGACATGAAAGCGATGTTCACCACCCCTGAGCAAGTGACTGAATTTAACAAAGCTTCTCTAGAGACAGCCATGAGCCTCACCAAGATTGCTTTTGATGCAGCTGAGCGCATGATCAGCTTGAACTTAGAAGCCAGCAAAGAAACCTTTGCTGATGTTGCTAAGACTGCTCAAGCGCTTGCTAACGTGAAAAACCCCCAAGACTTGACCACAATGCGCAGCAAAATGGTTGAGCCAGGTGCTGAAAAAGCATTGGATTACTCACGTAATCTTTATGAGATTGCTACTGAGACCCAAAAACAACTTTCCGCGATTTTTGAAGAAAAAACTGCTGAAATGAACAAATCCCTTGCTTCAGCTTTAGATAAAGCCACCAAATCCGCACCTGCGGGTTCTGATGTATTGGTTGCTGGTATGAAAGCAGCGATGACTGCTAGCAATGCTGCGATGGACAACATGAGCAAAGCGGCAAAGCAAATGAGTACGATGGCTGAAGCTAACATGAAGGCCACAACCAATGCCGCAACCTCTGCTGTTAAAGCTGCAAAGTCCAAGTAATTTAAACGCGTGACTTTAAGTCTCAAGGGCCTACCCAGTTCGATCTGGGTAGGCCGTTTTTCTTGAGGGGTCAAATCACGCGTGATCTATTTTTGTGAAAGATGGCCACGCTCAGTCATCTTGGTACGACCGAATACATACACTCGACGACTCATTTCACGTGCGCCAATTAAGCCAATATGGGTAATCACCAAAATCACAAGCGCCAAAATCGCAAATAACCATCGCGCATCACCAGGAACGGTTTCTCTGAGGGTGGCATGGTTTTCTTGTAAGCTGCGATGCAAGTCTCCCGGCCCACTCAGTCTTAAATAGCCCAACCCTAATTCTGTTGAGAGCATTTGAAGGTAGGCTTCATGCAAAGACGAAAGATGTTCCTGCCCCGCTTTTTCGGCTGGCTTTTGAACTTCTTTTGGCTTGCCGGCATCAGCAGGGTCCTCTGCATAGGTCTCACCCGCATCACTGCTCTCTCGTCCTTGGCTATAAATATCAACTTGCGATACTTCATCTGCTCGCCAAAATCCAATTCGATTTCCTTCTGGATCAAACTTGGGAATTTGCTGGGGCCTTAAACTTCCTGTTCCAACGAGCACTCCGTTGTAGTCACCAGGTTTTGCATCAATTCGTGGGCGGTGAGAGAGGCTGATCGGGGGCGCCTCATGACCATCCGTGAGTAGCACAAAGGCTGGCTTGCCCGGGAGAGATTTCACCGCTTGTAGTCCTGAGTTAATTCCCTTTGCAATCTCGCTGGCCCCGGCCCAAGACATGCGGTTGCTTAAGCTGTCTGTTGTGGCTTGTAGCTCTCTAAAGTTACTACAAACCTCAAGGGGAGCCAATAAAACAAAGGTTCGATACTCATTGAAGATTCCAATTCCGATCTCAGAACCACACGGTACTTCTTGCATCAGTTCAGAGATCGCACGTCTGGATTGCTCAAGTCGAGAAACCGTTTCTCCGCGCCACTGTCCATCGGGTACTCCCATGCTTTGGGTGACATCCACAACAATGAGGGCGTGAACTAAGTTTTCTCCCATCGGAATGGTAGGACGAAATAATGCCAAGCCAAGGGCAAGTGCAGCAGCCGTTAATGCCCAGGCTTGGGGATGCTGGGCCTGTGCGCGTAACCATGCCCTGGGGTTGAATCTACGCAATGTCATGGCAGGCCAAGGGTAAAGCCACGCATGGTCGTCGGCGCGCGTTCTGCCCCAATGGGAGGATTACCGCCTTCATTCTCGTCTTGATCTTCTTCTGGCAGGAGACGAAGCGCGCGGTCTAGGTTGTAACGCGCATCCCAATCTTCAGGGTCCGTGCGCAACAAGCTGCGATAGCCTTCTTTAGCTAACTCTACCAAAGGAATGGTTTGGGGGTCAGCGGCAGGCCCCCCCGCACTGATGGCACGTTTGAGATAGATCGTCGCGGCGTTGTAGGCCGCATCTTTGGCATAGGGGTTGTCGGTTTGTTCTTCTATGCGCTTGTAAGCGCTGAGCGCCGCTTCAAAGTCTCCCTTCGCATCTAATGCTGCAGCGCTTGCCATCAGTGCTTCCGGTGGCATGGATGCTTCTGGAATACCTGCCAATTGATTATTTTTAATCCGTTCATTCCAGATTGTTGCATCGCGCAGTTGCAAAACAGATTGAGCGATTGGGATGGCGACGATGCAAAGCAAAATGACAGACAACCATGGTTTAAACACTATTTTTAGAGCCATACACGTCTCTCCATGAATTTCGCACCCGCTAAAATAGCGGTGAACAGGCAGGCCAAGGCAAATAATGGAGGGGATAAGTCTTGCCTTGGTGTCGCATCCGTAATGGTGATGGGGTGAGCCTCTAATCGTCCCACGTCTTCAATTGCACTCTTCAGCGCTTGTGGGTTTTGAGCCTCATAGGGGCGATAGGGAATGCCAATCCCACCAAAAAATTTATGTAAAAAGCGTTCTGGCACGGCATCTTCATTTTCAGTATCGATCGGGCCTGTTAGAGGGGGGCTATAGAATGAACGAATGTAAATCCAATAGAGCGCAATACGATTACGACGATACAGTTGGGTGAGGTATTTGCGCTGATCGGGCTCAATTTGCCCCCCCCCATCCGAAACCATCAACACGATACGGGAGCCTGTGTAGGTTCGATCTGAAAAGCGTTCTCCTGCGGCGGCAAGTGCGTGCCCAATGTCGGTGTCCGCCAATCCACGGCCTACATCAGCGGCGCGGATAGCAGATTGAACAGCAGCTTGTTTATGTGTGAAATCGAGGGTGGGGATGGCAATATTCGTGAAATCAATCATTGAAAATACATCATTCGGTCTTCCTGCTGAAAACTCAGCAATCATGCGCTTGGCAATGCCCGCTTTTGATTCATTATTCATTTCGTCGCTTGAATTCAAACGATTGGTTTCTGGACCAAATTTTTGATCCATGCTGCGACTGCGATCCAGCAGTAAAACAATTTCTGCGCCTTTGCCTATGCGTGGAAAACTCGTTTCTGGGAGATAAGGGCTAGTAAAAGCCAGCACGGTTGCAGTGATGGCGAGAGCCCCAATGCATTGCAGAATCAGTTCTAGTCGATCTGACAGGGGATCGGAAGGCAAGATGTTCAAATCACTCCAAATAAGTGGAGTACGTGTGGGCGTCCAGAAGGGGATCAGTGCCAATGGAAGCAGGAGCAAAGCCCAAGGATGATTGAGCATCATCATGGGCGACGGTTGGCCTCAAATTTTTTCCAAACGCGGACCAAATCGCGAACTTGTTTGGAAAAGTTTGAAAGTAGTTCTGTCGTGGCTTCTTCGGTTTCCTCTTTGAAGAATAGGCGCTGACTGGTTTCAAAGAAAGCGTCTGTCATGGCCCGGAGTTCTTCAGGGGTATGAAGTTGTTCACAGAATAGGGGAACTCCCTCACGGAATAGTCGATACCCAGCGGTTTGATCAAATGCGCGATGAACGGGCTGCGCCAAGGCTTGGGCGCTCTCGATGCTCATCAGCAAACGCGATAGCCGGCGAATATCGCGATTAGCTGAGGCAAAAGGTTTAGATTTGCGTTTGGAAAAGCGCTGAATAAGAAGAGAAATAATGAGCCAGATGCCCAATATGCCTGCTAGGAAAAGAAGGTTTTCTAGAAGTGCTTGGGTATCTTCGGTTGCAATGCGTTTAGCGGGGCGCAGAGGCTGTGCATCTGGCAAACCTGTTCTTACCTCTCCCGTATCGAGCGGAGCAGCATCGATGGTCAGGCTAGGTAAGGTATCCACAAGGTTCTGTGGGCCTTTGAATTTCAGTGAGATGGGGGGGATAGTGAGCGATCTGACTGAGCTAGGACTATTGATGAGTTGCATTTCAATCGTGAGCTTTCCAACAGCAGAACCATCTGCAAGAGCTTGTTCAGAATAGTGTGATGCGCGCACCATAAACCAACCCGCCCGCTTGCCATTTTTGGGTAAGGACTGCGGATCAAAGTGATAACCTGAAGCGAGACCAATATAGGCGTTCTCGGTAATCACGTCGCCTAGCTGATAACCATAGAGACGAGGGTCTTCTCTCTCGATTGTGACAGGGGCCTTTGGATAAGCCCATTGACTTGCAGTCAGCAAAGTCAATGAAGCCATGACAAGCATGGATTTTTTCAAGGCGCGCCTTGAAAAAAGATTATGCAGCATGGAAATAATGGGTGATTTCATCAGCATTGAATGCGCTCTCGATCATCAGTGGGGGCCGCCCGTGCAGCGCAAATAAACGTGAAAGGGCTTGTTGGTGCTCAAGGAGTTCTTGCTCCCAGCGATCGCGGACCGAAGGTCTCAACCAAATTAAGCGGTGACGGCCCGTTTCACTATCTTGAAGTCGCAATAAACCGCGACCCTGAGGAACTTGTCTCTCGATCGGGTCCCACAGGACAACAGGGATGACATCATGCGCCCTCAAACTATCGAGCAGGTTTTCTGTCATCTCAAGGGGCAGGTGGAAATCAGAAACTAAAAATATGAGAGAGCGGCGTTGCGGTAACCAGCGATGCGCTTCTAGCAACCCCTTTGCACCTGAACGCGGGGCAGGGCGCAGCTGTGCCAAGCGATCTTGCAAATCAAGTACTGCAGATTTGCGCAGGGTGGCAGGAAGAAACAGATCCTCACGCACTTGATCATCGCAAGCTATAAAGCTGAACAGATCGCCATTGCGCGTCGCAGACCAGGCAGCGGTGCGGGTAAAGTCACACACATTGTCCCATTTGTCTTGCTTACCTTGAAAAGTCATGGATGCCGAAAGATCGGTAATTACCACCACTGGGATGGCGCTGCGCTGAGAAAATACCCTTGCCTGCCACTGTTCGAAAGGATCTCTGATACTGGCGCGTATATCCAAGCGGCGAGGGTCCGCTCCGTCAATTAAGGTCTTGTGCCCCACGAACTCAAATCCTGAGCCCTGTTGTGTGCTGCGATGCGCGCCAGGTAAGTGGCTACGTGCTCGCCAGGCAATTTTGTACCTAAATTCATCCATATTCTGCGTTGTGCTCGCTGCTTTTCAGGTATTCAGGTCAGGTAATCAGGGAGCTGCTACCTGAGAAAGAATCTCTTTAGTGAGTTCATGTCCTAATTTACCTCGGCGCATTTCATACACAGGAGTGAAGAAAATTCGATGTGCCATGACTTCCTTAAAAACGGCATGAATGTCTTCAGGAACCATATAGTCTCTTCCTGCCAACCAAGCCGATACTCGCGCGGCTTTCATCAACATCGCAATTCCTCTAGGGCTTGCGCCAGCTAAGATCAGGTTAGAAATATCTACACCTGACAAGTTAATCCCAAAGGCTTCAGGGTGATGGGTTGCTTCCCAAAGATTCAGAACATATTCCCGAATGGCGGGACTGGCGGTCACCGTTTCTTGAATCACATGTCCAACACGGTTGAGGTCTTCGTAAGGCAACACGCCTTCTTCAACGCGTTCAATCAACGTCTCGGTGTCATGAAACATGGGATTGAAGGCCAGAGAAGCGCGCTGCGTAGGATTGGTGGGCGCTTCAATGTAGAGCTCAAACATGAAGCGATCGCGGGCAGCAGAAGGAATCTCAAATGTCTCCTCGCGTTCGACACGATTGCGGTCCGCAAATACTTGTAAATGCGGAAAGCGATATTCGCGATTGAAGGCATTGACCGTGCGCTCAGCCATTGCTCTTAACAAGAGTGCATGCACTTGGGGGCGGGCACGATTGATCTCGTTAAAAAAGAATGTTGATAATCCCTCGCCATGACGCAAGAGAGGGCCCGGTTCAACTTTGGGGCGACCTTCTTCGTTCACATAGGTGTAGTAAAGAAGATCATTTGGCATCAGATCTACAGTGCCTTCTATGCGCTCGTAAGCGCCGCCCAGGGCGCGTGTGACTGCACGAAGAAGGGTGGTTTTACCAACGCCCACGTCTCCTTCAAGAAGACTGTGTCCCCGCGAAAACAGCGCTGTGATGATCAGGCGAATGGCATTGTCTTGACCTACAACAGCTTTTTTAACTTCGCTCTCTGCACGTGCAGCGCGAGTGCGCCAGCTCGCTAGCAAGCCATTGATATCTTCTGATTCACTCATCGAACTCCATCCTTAATTCTTAGTACTGGGGGATAATTGGCTTTGTTGTCCCTCAACTTTACCCTAAATCCCTTCAATATCGAATAAGTCTGACGATGTACGTAACTCACGCTGCTTTTAATGGTGATTGTCGGTTGTGCCCCCGCCTCGCAGGTTTTCTTGATGAGGTGCGTGTGCTTCATCCAACTTACCATGCGCGCCCGGTTGCCCCATTTGGGGATCCCAAGGCTGCCTTTTTGGTTGTTGGACTCGCTCCTGGTATGCATGGGGCCAATCGTACGGGGCGACCGTTTACGGGCGACTATGCAGGGGTATTGCTATACGAAGCGTTGTATCGCTCTGGGTTTTCAAATCAATCGCAGGGGGAGGAGGTGAATGATGGCTTGGTTCTTTTTAACTGCAGAATTAGCAATGCAGTGAAATGCTTGCCACCGCAAAACAAACCTACCCCCGCAGAAATGCGTATCTGCAATACTTTTTTAGCGAATGAATTGGCCGCTCAGGGGGCGCCCCGTGTTTTGCTCGTACTCGGAAAAATTGCGCACGATGCCGTGCTGCTCGCGTTGGGTCTGAAGGCCTCTCAATTTCCCTTTGGCCATGCCAATCAAGTTGTATTACCTGATGGAAGAACCTTGATTTCTAGTTATCACTGTAGTCGCTACAACACGCAAACCAAAAGGCTGACCCCAGAAATGTTTTTTGCGGTGATGCATCAGGCGCGAGCCGCAGTGGATGCACTTCACGCTGTCGAGGTTTGAGTGAGCGAAGTATCCTCTTTCGATTTCAAAACATTCTTGTCCAATCTGCCTGGTTTGCCTGGGGTATATCGGATGATGAATGCGGAAGATGTCGTGATCTATGTAGGTAAATCCCGTGATCTTAAAAAGCGGGTGTCTTCGTATTTTCATAAGCAGCACACTAGCCCCCGCACCGCGATGATGGTGAGCCAGATTGCGCGCATTGAGACCATCGTTACTCGGTCAGAATCCGAGGCTTTGATTCTAGAAAGCAATCTCATCAAAGAATTATCTCCACGTTATAACGTGCTTTTTCGAGATGATAAGACTTATCCCTACATCATGATTACAGGCCAAGCCTCCCCCCAGATTCGCTACTATCGAGGCACGATAGATAACAAAAATCAATACTTTGGTCCTTACCCGAATGTGTGGGCTGTGCGGGATACCCTGGCGCAACTCCAAAAAATATTCCGTTTGCGTACCTGTGAGGACAGTGTGTTTCGCAATCGCTCCAGGCCTTGTTTACTGCATCAAATTCGTCGCTGTTCAGCACCTTGCGTAGGAGAAATTTCGCCTGAGGATTACGCCAAGGACGTGCAGCATGCGGTGCTTTTTTTAGAAGGCAAAGAAACAGAGATCGTTGCCGATCTCACTGCACGCATGCAGGCGGCTTCAGACGAATTAAATTTTGAATTGGCAGCTTTGTATCGTGATGAGTTGGGCTCTTTACAACATGTACTGCATAAACAATTTGTGGAGAGTGCCAGTGGGCGTGATGCGGATGTCATCGCGGTCGTGCAAGAAGGGGGTGTGGCTTGTGTGAATCTCGTCATGATCCGAGGGGGGCGTCATTTAGGGGATAAAAGTTTCTTCCCCGCGCATGCAGACGATGTGAGCCTTTCTGCTTTGGCTGAGGCCTTTGTTGCACAACATTATGCTGACAAGCACATTCCCGCTATTGTGGTGTGTGATGCCTTGGAAGATGCAGAAGCCATGGCTGCCTTGCTTTCAGAAAAAGCTGAACGACATATCAACGTGGTTACGCAGCCCCGTTCCGAGCGCCGGACTTGGCTTGAGATGGCATTAAAAAATGCGCGCTATGCCTTGATGCAAAAGTCAGCCCAAGACAGTGCGCAAGGTAAGCGCTTAGCAGCTATGCAAGAGGTGCTGGGTTTGCCCGTCGGGCCTACGCGTATGGAGTGCTTTGATATATCGCATACGATGGGCGAGGCTACCGTGGCTTCGTGCGTCGTGTTTGAGCATGGGGTTCCGGTTAAAGGCGACTATCGCCGATACAATATCTCTGGAATCACTCCCGGCGATGACTATGCAGCCATGCGCGATGTACTGACACGCCGCTATCAAAAGATTGCCGCTGGCGAGGGCAAGATGCCGGATGTGGTGTTCATCGATGGCGGCAGAGGGCAGTTGAATGCAGCGATCGGGGTGATGCAGGAAGTAGGCCTAGAAAGCTTGCAACTCATCGGTATCGCCAAAGGTGTTGAACGTAAACCCGGCTTAGAAGAGTTAGTCTTCCCTGACCGTGAGGAAGGAATGCATTTGCCTTCAGATCATCCGGGCTTACATTTGATTCAGCAGATTCGCGATGAGGCCCATCGTTTTGCCATTACCGGCCACCGCGCGCGCCGAGCTAAAGCCCGAACCAAAACAAGTCTGGATGAAATCGCAGGGGTTGGGGCAAAACGCAGGCATAAATTAATTACCCGTTTTGGCGGGTTAAGAGGCGTTTTGAGTGCCAGCGTGGATGATTTGGCGAGCGTAGAAGGCATTAGTCCAGAGCTCGCCGAGAAGATCTATCGCGAATTACATCAAGGCTGAGCGATAATCACCGTTATGCCTATGAATTTACCGCTCGCGCTCACTTGGATGCGCATTCTCATTATTCCCGCTTTTGTCGGGGTTTTTTATTTACCAACGCATTTTATTGGGTTGCAAATGGCTAATGAGATCGCCACTTTGATCTTTGTCCTTGCAGCAATAACGGATTGGCTCGATGGATATCTTGCGCGTGCTTGGAATCAAACCTCAGCTTTTGGGGCGTTTCTTGACCCGGTTGCCGATAAGCTCATGGTGGCGGCTGCTTTGATTGTTTTGGTTCAATTAGGCCGGATTCATGCCGCTGTGGCCATGGTCATCATTGGGCGCGAGATCACCATTTCTGCACTGCGGGAATGGATGGCACAAATGGGCAAGACCCGTAGCGTAGCGGTTTCATGGTTGGGTAAGGTTAAAACCACGGCGCAGATGGTGGCTATTCCCTTCTTGCTATTTGATTCTTCTTTAACCTTTATTGATTGGCCTACTGCGCACGAAATCGGTGCGCCGTTGATGTGGCTGGCAGCATGGCTAACCTTGATATCCATGATCTATTACCTGCGCGTGGCTTACCATGACGGCCTTGAAAAGAACTAGGGTGCATTGAGTAAGAAGATCTCCAAACAGCTTACGTATGCCTGTGTTGGCTTGACGGTTTTGGATTGTGTCGCTAATATTGCGGTCTTTCGTGCGGGAATAGCTCAGTGGTAGAGCACAACCTTGCCAAGGTTGGGGTCGCGAGTTCGAACCTCGTTTCCCGCTCCAAATACATGGGGAAAACGGCTAGGTCGTTTTCCCCTTTCATTTTCTGCCCCGGTTGCATTCGCTAATCGGTTCCCCATGGCGGGGTGGCAGAGTGGTCATGCAGCGGCCTGCAAAGCCGTCTACGCCGGTTCGATTCCGACCCCCGCCTCCATATTCCCTAATCTTCACTTGAAGTTTAAAGATGACTTTGTATATGCTTGATACGGAATCCGTATCTTATTTGCTCAGGGGATCGCATCCTAAGCTTGATGCAAAAGTGGCTTCCATTTCTCCAAACCAACTTTGTATTTCTGCCGTCACCAAAGGTGAGCTCATGTATGGTTTGAATCTTAAGCAGGGTGCGCATCGACTTACTAATGACAACACACAATATTCTGATTCTCTGTACGCACAACTCCGCACGCAGCATTTTGGCTGAGGGTATGCTCAATCTGATGGCGCAACGAGAACGTCTCAATATCCGTGCCTTTAGCGCAGGCAGCACCCCCGCTATTGCTCCCAATCCTTTTGCACTAAAAGCGCTCTCAGCTGTTGGCGTAGATGTATCTCATCTGCATAGCAAAAATTGGGATGAATTTACAAAACCTGAAGCCGAAAAAATGCGTGTGGTCATTACGGTTTGCGACAATGCAGCTAATGAGCCTTGCCCTTTTTGGCCTGGCGCACCCGTGCAAGCCCATTGGGGCTTTCCTGATCCTTCATTCACGGAAGGCAACGAAGAAACTAAATTCCGTGCATTTGATCTGACCCGTCAGGCGATTTCCTATAAGTTGATTCAGTTGCTTCACATTCCTCTGGATACCATGAGCGATGCTGAATTAAGAAAAGTACTGGCTCGAATCGGGGAAAGTTAAGCGTGACGCGATTATTTGCGCGATTGTTATCCGAACTCCTTGGCACGACACTTTTACTTGCTATTGTCATTGGCTCAGGAATCATGGCTGAGCGATTAGCCGATGGAAACAACGCCATTGCGCTCCTCGCCAACACCGCCGCCACCGTTGGGGGCCTGTTTATTCTCATTGAAGTATTTGGCCCCATTAGTGGCGCACATTTTAACCCTGCTGTCAGCATGGTGATGGTCTTGCGCAAGCAATTACAGCTTCCAGACTTTATGCTTTACGTACTAGCGCAAATGATCGGGGCAGCACTCGGAGCTTGGCTTGCGCATGCCATGTTTGATCTGCCCATTTTGCAAATGTCATCAAAGATAAGATGGAGCGAAGGGCAGTGGCTTGCGGAAGTGGTAGCCACAGCGGGATTGTTATGGGTGATACTGAGGGCCCCGAGCGCTAAAATATCTTCAATGGTGGCCTGCTATATTGGCGCCGCCTATTGGTTCACGTCATCCACTTCATTCGCGAATCCTGCTGCAGTTTTTGGGCGCATGTTGAGCAATACTTTTGCGGGTATTGATCCACATAGTGCTCTGCCGTTTATGGCAGCTGAAATCGTGGGGGCCCTGCTCGCATTGGTGCTCAATCAAATAGTAGGTGAAATCAAAAACAATTAGCTTTCAATATGGAAGGATGTGATGACTTGGATATGTACTAAATACTTTCTGACTGCGGGCATGGTGGTATTGATTTCTGAACTTGCTAAACGCAGCGATCGATTGGGCGGCTTCATTGCAGCTTTGCCATTGATGACACTCCTGACCTTGCTCTGGCTTTACTTCGAAAATCAGAGTGATGAAAAGATCGCGAGTCATGCCTACTATACCTTTTGGTACGTGATCCCAACGCTTCCCATGTTTTTGCTTTTTCCTTATTTGCTCCCCAGAATAGGTTTCTGGCTCACATTGGCTGCCTGCGTTGTGCTTACGGTGCTCTGTTTTGGTCTCTTTGCTTTGCTCGTGCGAAACATTGGGGTTGAACTACTTTGAAGAAAGAGGGTATATAAGGAATGGACCATCAGCGAAGGGAAGTGATGCGTTTCGCCACAGTATTTGGGCTGATGGCATCGATAGGGCTCATTGCCCCTGCGCAAGCTGAAGAGTGGAGCAGGGCGGCGTTTGCTGAAAAATCGCTTGATGAGGTGTTTAGAGTGATCGGTGTAAACGGTGCAGACACTTCTTCAGCGCTGACATTTACTGCCCCTGAAATTGCTGAAAATGGGGCTGTGGTTCCGGTTATGGTTTCATCTTCATTAAGAGCAGAGCAGATTGCTATCCTGGTTGAGAAAAACCCTAATCCTTTAGCTGCTCAATTCTTTTTTACCGCGCGCACAGAACCCTTTGTAGCAGCGCGCATTAAGATGGCTGAAACTTCTCGTGTCTATGCTTTGGTTAAAGCCGAGGGGAAATGGATGATGGCAGTGAAAGAAATCAAGGTCACGTTAGGCGGCTGTGGGGGCTGAGGATGAGTAACCCAATGCGTATTCGTGCACAGGAAAATCAAGGTATTGTGGACGTCAAGATTTTGATTCGCCATGACATGGAATCCGGCCTGCGTAAAGGTGAGGATGGAGTTTTAGTACCCGCTTGGTATATCCATACCCTGAAGGTAGAAACGCAAGGCGCAGAAGTGTTCAATGCTCAATTTGGGCCTGCGGTATCGCGCGATCCCTTTGTTAACTTTCGCTATCAAGGCGCGAAAGGCGACAAGCTGTTCGTGACTTGGATGGACACAAAGAATGACAGCCGTCGCGATGAAGTGATTGTGTCGTGACGCATGTGCTGCGTACCCTATGCGATGACTGCTAGCATATTAAGGTTGAGTTTGGGGCTGTTGTTGTGCGGCAGCGCAGTGTGGGTTTGTGCGCAATCTTCTACCGAAGACGTTACCCAATACCGTGACATGCTCGTCGATAGCAATCCAGCTGAACTGTATATGGCAGCTGGAGAAGAAAAATGGAAAACACCACACGGCCCAAAACAAACAAGCTTAGAGCACTGTGATCTGGGTTTGGGGAATGGAAAGCTGGAAGGTGCAGCTGCGCAGCTTCCCCGTTACTTTAAAGATACCGACCGCGTTCAAGATTTAGAGTCGCGCCTGATGACTTGCCTCTCTCAACTACAGGGCATGTCTGAACAGAGCCTGATCGACGCGCCCTTTGGGGAAGGCCCAAAAAAAGAGTTGGATGAGATCGTGGCGTATGTGGTTTCGCGCTCCAAAGGCGCAATGATTCAAGTCAGCACCCAGCATCCCAAAGCTCAAGCGTTTTATGCCATGGGCAAAAAGGCGTTCTATACCCAAGCAGGCCCTTATGATTTTTCTTGTGCAAGCTGTCACAGCCAAGATGCAAAGCGTATTCGTTTGCAAGAATTACCCAATCTGACTTCACCTGCGGGTGCGGCTAAAGCATGGGGCTCTTGGCCCGCTTATCGTGTTTCCAATGGTCAGTTTTGGACCATGCAACATCGGTTAAATGATTGCCTGCGTCAGCAGCGTTGGCCTTACCCCGTGTATGGTTCAGATCTCACGATTGCGCTCTCGATGTTCATGGCAGTGAACGCCAATGGCGGGCTGTATCAAGCCCCAGGCTTGAAAAGGTAGGCTATGAAACTAAACTTGAAGCCTATTCATTTGATTCAAAGGATATCGCCTCGAATCGTTAAGCGCATGACCTTAAATATGCTCTTTGCATTGACCCTCAATGTCATTTTCATGTTGTTTTCTATGAATGCAACTTCGCAGGAACCGAGCGATGCAGAGTTCAATGCCATGCTCAAACGCAGCCTGCGCGCCGAAGGCATTGCCGTGATGGAGCGCATGGAACAAGATGCTACTCAAGCTTTATGTTCTGATCCTGCGCTCATTCATAGCCAAGCAGGAAAGCAAACAGTCGATCTCATTCAGCAAGCCAATCTTGCTTCGATCAAACCACCTTCTGATGGAATCTATATTGGCGACTGGAGGCGCGGTGAAGCGATTGCGCAGAGTGGTCGGGGTGGGACATGGGCGGACTCCGGTAAAGAACGATCGGGAGGCGGCTGCTACAACTGTCATCAAATCGATCGCAAAGAAATCGCCTATGGCACCTTGGGGCCTAGCCTGTGGAATTACGGTAAGCAAAGAGGTGACTCAAAAGAAGTCGTCACCTATACCTGGAACAAAATATATAACGCCAAGGCCTATCAGGCCTGCAGTTCCATGCCACGATTTGGGCATTTTCATTTGCTGAATCAACAGCAAATACAAGACTTAATGGGATTGCTCCTCGACCCTCGTTCGCCTGTGAACGAATAGTGGACTAATAGCAAAGTGAATCTCCAGCGCAGAGCATTCCTTCATGCCTTGGCGATTGCCTCTGCAGGGGGGTTGGCTTTGCATTCTTCGTTTTCAAAAGCGCAAGAAGCGGCGAGTCATTTCTATGATTTGCCTTCCTTTGGTAATGTGCACTTATTGCATTTCACTGATTGCCATGCACAACTTCTGCCGAGCTATTACCGTGAGCCCAGCACGCATGTGGGGGTGGGGGCAGCGAAAGGGAAGATACCGCATTTAGTAGGCGAAGGTTTTCTCGAAGCCCATCATCTCCTTCCGGGAACCCCTGAGGCGTATGCTTTTACCGATCTTCATTTCAGCGAGGTCGCCCACACCTATGGACGTATGGGCGGGTTTGCCCATCTTGCCACTTTGATTCAGCAGATCAAAGCCTCACGACCGGGATCATTGTTATTGGATGGTGGCGATACCTGGCAAGGCTCCGCCACCGCCCTGTGGACCCAAGCGCAAGATATGGTAGAAGCCAGTTTGATGCTAGGTGTCGACATCATGACGGCTCACTGGGAGATGACCCTGGGTGAGCAACGCGTGATGGAAATTCTGAACAAGGATTTTCGGGACAAACTCTCTTTCTTAGCGCATAACATCCACACCCGCGATTTTGGCGATGCCGTTTTTGCGCCTTACTCAATACGTGAGATGAGCGGCGTTCCAGTCGCCATCATAGGTCAAGCCTACCCTTACACACCCATTGCACACCCTGCCTATTTTACACCAAATTGGACCTTTGGCATTCAGGAAGAACATCTTCAAACCACGATTGATGCGGTGAAAGCGAGGGGTGCGCAAGTGGTAGTGCTGTTGTCGCACAACGGTATGGATGTGGATTTGAAGTTGGCCTCAAGGGTGCGGGGTCTGCACGCCATTTTAGGCGGGCATACTCACGATGGTGTGCCGATTCCCGTTCAAGTTAAAAATGCGGGTGGAACCACGCTAGTGACGAATGCCGGTTCGAATGGCAAGTTTTTGGGGGTATTAGATTTTGAAGTGAAATCAGGTCAGTTGATCGATTTTCAATACAAGTTACTTCCTGTGTTTGCAAATTTAATCCCCGAAGATCAGGAAATGTCAGCGCTCATCCGGCGTATTCGCAAACCTTTTCTAGCAAAGCTCGGTGAACCGCTCGCGATGACAGAATCACTTTTGTATCGACGCGACACCTTTATGGGTAGTTTTGATCACATTATTTTAGATGCGTTGATGCGACAGAAAGATGCAGAGATTGCTTTCTCGCCAGGCTTCAGATGGGGAACGACCTTACTGCCTGGCAGCACAATCACCATGGAGGAGGTGATGAACCAAACCGCCATCACGTATCCCAACACCACCCTCGCCATGATGAGCGGCGAGACCATTAAAACGATTTTAGAAGATATAGCCGATAACCTATTCAATCCTGACCCTTACTATCAGCAAGGGGGCGATATGGTGCGAGTGGGGGGGTTAAGTTATGCCGTCAACCCGGATGCTGCGATGGGGCAGCGCATTTCAGATATGCGCCTGAAAGGGCAGCGCATCGAGGCCAGCAAACAATACAAAGTAGCGGGATGGGCCTCACTTTCAGAGACGGTACATATATCTGGCACCGAAGCGATTTGGGATTTAGTGGCGCGCGATCTCAAAGAGAGAAAGACTTTAGGGTAAGATCGCGCAATATTTTCATTGCTGAGAACGCCATCATGCCTTTTGATCCTACCCCTCAAGAAAGTAACCGCAATGTGTTGGGCGGTGTCTTGGCTTCGTGCAGTGCAAAACCTTTAACCGGTTTTTTTCGAGATGGCTGTTGCAATACCGGCCCACAAGATCGAGGTTTACATACCGTATGTGCTGTGCTGACTAAAGAGTTCCTGGCTTTTTCAATGTCACGTGGTAATGATCTCAGCACCCCTAGGCCAGAATTTGATTTTCCTGGATTAAAGCCCGGTGATCGTTGGTGCTTGTGTGCAGCCCGATGGAAAGAAGCTTACGATGCAGGGATGGCACCCAGAGTGGTGCTGGCTGCAACGCATGAAGCCACCCTGCGAATTGTGGATCTCGAAGCCCTAAAACAACATGCTGTTTAATTTTTTTGATTTGCTATGAATACGGTTTTAAATATTGCGGCTTATAAATTTGTGGGTTTAGCTGATGCAGCTGAGATCAGAGAGCCACTATTAGATTGCGCTCTGGAAAATAGCCTTAAGGGCACGATTTTGCTATCCGCTGAAGGCATCAATATGTTCCTAGCAGGGCCGCAAGAAGGCATTCATGCCTTTCTGAATACCTTAAAACAAGACGCGCGCTTTGCTGATATTCCTGTGAAAGAAAGTTGGTCTGAGACTGTTCCATTTAAAAAAATGCGCGTGCGCTTGAAGCGCGAAATTATTCGCATGAATCATCCCACTATTCGACCTGAGCATGGCCGAGCACAAGCGATTGATCCGGCCACTCTGAAGCGTTGGTTTGATGCAGGGCATGACGATGAGGGAAGGCCGCTTTTGCTCCTCGATACCCGAAATGATTTTGAAGTGGAAGAAGGTCATTTTCAGGGAGCGTTAAATCTTCACATTCAAAAATTCACTGATTTTCCTGAAGCGGTCGCCAAGGTTCAGGATCAGTTGAAGGATCATGCTGTGGTGTCTTACTGTACGGGCGGTATTCGCTGTGAAAAAGCCACGCTGTATATGAATGGTTTAGGGCTGCAACATCACTGGCAATTAGATGGCGGCATCCTCAAATACTTCGAGGAAGTAGGGGGGAGCTATTACGAAGGCCGTTGCACGGTATTTGATGAGCGGGGCGCTCTGGATGCGCAACTGATTCCCGGGCCACGTACCACCAGTGCTTGATTTCATCGATCAAGGTTCTGATTCAACCTCACCGTAAATAGTTTTTTATCCCTGCTTAGCGATCAACTCTAGTTCAGGAAGTAATTTGGTCAAGTATTCCTGATTCAGTTGTTGCGTTGTGACCTCTTGTCTGCGAAGTCGTCTTTCATCTGGCTTTGATATCACCACAATCCGGCCATTTGATAACATCATGCGTGTCAACTTTGAATTTCTATCGATGATGAGATGGGGTTCAACATCATCTTTGATTAATTCAGGTTCAACATACTGTTCAATGAGTTTACTCACTTTATTATCGGCCTCACGCAAATCTCGAATTAAGTTACGCGTCAAATTTGGCGTCAGTGAATGCACGATCTCTTGATCTGCTCTGATATTGGCCAAGCTGATTTTCACGCAGATTAATTCAGTGATGGCCTTGATTTGATCGCTTTCCAGCGAAGGCAAAAAGAGCGCCTCAGAGCCTAATACATCTGTTGCAGAGAGTTCTTTTCGGATTATTCTATTTTCGGCACATTGATGTTGAACTTCACAACGACCACTCAGAATGATGTAAATATCTTCCACTCTCCCACCAGAAGAGACAACAATCTGCTCTTCATGAAACTTAACGAGAGTGCTAATACTCAACAGCCGATCAAAAACAGCGTTCGAAATGTTATCAAATGCAGGGATCAATGTAGCTTTTCTTCTCAGGAACTCTATGGTTTTTTTATTCATATGAATCCCCTATTCTTGATTTTCTATTCTGCAATTTTGTCTGGAAGTAGGCGGTCATACTCTTTCTTCACAACGGCGTAGCATTCACAAGTACGTTTTTCTAAAGCAGCTCTATCTAAAACCGTGATGTGTCCTCTGGAGTAAGAGATGAAGCCTGCCTGTTGCAGCTTGCCGGCCACTTCTGTCACACCCTCTCTTCTAACGCCTAACATGTTTGCGATTAAGTCCTGCGTCATCACCAATTCATTGCCAGATAAACGATCTATGCTCAATAAGAGCCAACGGCATAATTGCTGATCAATGGAATGATGTCGGTTACAAACAGCTGTTTGTGACATCTGGGTGATTTTGGCCTGGGTAAATCGCAAAAACAGATGCATAACAGGCGCGGATTGATTAAATAGGTCTAACACAATGTCAGAACGAATTCTGTAAGCGCGCCCCGCACTTTGAACCACTGCCCTTGAGGTCGTTGATTCTCCACCTAAGAAAACACTGATTCCCGTCATGCCCTCATTGCCAATAATGGCAATCTCGGCACTGCCGCCGTTTTCGAGGTTATACAGAATTGAAACCAGTGAATTTGCTGGAAAATATACCCAGGGCATCTTACGTCCAGGCTCAGATAGAACCTGCCCCAGTTCTAAATCAACTTCTGTAATTGAACTTTTCAGCGCTTCCCAATCTTTTTCGGGAATGCAACGTAAGAGTAAATTTTTAGACCTCACCGCGTTTTCATTCATAAATTAAAGATGACATAACGCAATTTTGTTGAATAATTGGCAACATAGTTCGTTGAAGGTAAGGTGTATGTGCGCCAAGCGATTGTGTATAGTACAAAAAAGTGATATTCGAGATCGTTTTGTATTTGAAGCAACAAAACACTCGGGTGTAAAAATGATTTTAGGGTGCCTGTTTTGCAACATGGCGTTTGCTATTCAGATAACCAAATAGCGATAGGGAAGACAATCCCGCGCCAATCAGCAGCATGCCCATGACTTCAATCATTTTGAATTGCTCGCCCAACATCAGTGTAGATGAAACAATCGCGATCACGGGTGTACCCAGCACCGATAGGCTGGCTTCCCAAGCAGGAAGGCTATCTAATATATAGATCCACAGCCACCAACCGAGTGAAGTGCTGATCAGGGAAATAACGCATAGCAACACGATATAATGTGATGTCCATTGGGTGGGATGCTCAGGCAATACCAAGGCAAGAATAATCAGTGGAAGGGATCCAATCAACATCTGCCAAGTGGTGAGGTTGATCAAATCAACGGTGTGATTGGCCCGAAAGCGTTTGACAAGAATAGTCCCTCCCGCCCAACACATCGCAGCCCCCACACCGAGACAATCGCCCAACACATTGCCCTGTAAATTCCAAGGGGAGATGATGAAGAGGAGGCCGGTTAAGGTGCTGACTGCGGCAACCCATTGCAGCCCGCGAAGTTTTTCACCCAGCACCATTCTTGCGAGTATCAGCGTCCAGATCGGCATGGTAAAAATCAATACAGATGTTTTACCGGGGCCACCTATCACCAATGCGCAGGTCTGAAAAATCATGAAGCCAGAAACTTGAACAAGGCTAATCGCGATCGTTTGTTTAGGTGCAGTGAGTGTTAATCGCCGCCCTGTGATCCGCAACACCACAAGTAACGCAAAGGCTCCCCCAATACATCGCTCTGCGGCAAAAGCAAAAGGGGGCGCATACGCCAGCGCCTGTTTAGACAGCACCCATGTGATGCCCCAGACACAAGATAAGACGACAAGGGCAATAAGGGCCTTCAATTGATTATTCTGTGGGGATGAAGCAGGAGTTGAATCAGTTGATGCCATGCAAATAAAGCTCTGGTGTGTTGCGGAGCATCATTCTAAGTGCTTATCGTGGGCAAGACTATGTCGAAATGGGAATACCTGACTGCTCAAGCAGTTTCATTCGCTAACGACGAAAGTGGTTGCCGAACAGCCAGAGAGGTTCAGATCAGGTAGTGTGGGAAAAGTGGATTAAGGAGGGTTTAAAAATGAATGCATCTCGTCATCCCCCATTGATTATGATTTGTCACTGGATCAACGCCTTTTCAATTTTGATCATGGTGGGCAGTGGTCTTAAGATCTATAACGCGTCTCCTATTTTTGGTGCCAAGCTCCCTGCATGGTTAACCTTAGGGGGCTGGTTAGGAGGCGCGATTCAATGGCATTTCGCTGCGATGTGGTTGTTTGTTGTGAATGCGCTTGTTTATCTCGCTTTTAATGTGTTATCGGGTCGTTTGCGTGCGCGTTTTATGCCTGTGCGTTTTGCTGAATTCACAAGGGACTTGTTGGATTTAGTTCGGTTCAGATTAAGCCATGCCCATTTGGATGTTTACAATACCTTGCAGAAAGTGGCGTATCTCTCTGTGATTGTGGCCGCTACGGTCATTATTTGTTCGGGCCTGGCCGTGTGGAAGCCCGTTCAGTTCCCAATATTGCGCGCACTCATGGGGGATTTTGATAACAGCCGTGTCGTACATTTTTTTGCGATGCTGTACTTGGTGTTGTTTACTCTGGCACACCTCACGATGGTGGCTTTGGTTCCTCGCACGCTACTGAACATGCTGCCTTTTGGTTCTGCTCAGTCCGCGCGATCAAATGAGACAAAGGAGGAAAACCAGCATGAGTCAAAATGAGCCAGTCAATAACGATCAGCAAGTAACTAAAGCTGAATCACACCATCAAGATCGGCCTATCCAACACAGTTGGCTTAAAGACAAGTCAGACATTTTGCGTGAAGCCAATGAGCGTCTGACCCCTTTAACACGTCGTGCTTTTGGTAAACACTTACTGGGCTTGGGTTCACTCACTCTATTGACCGGATGTGAGCTGACGGATGATGCCTCGGTTCAAATCTTGCTCACTGCGATGTCACAACTGAATGATCGAGCACAAGCTGCATTATTTAGCCCAACACAACTTGCCCCCACCTATTCCAAGAGTCAAATCAAGCACCCCTTTCCCTTTAATGCCTTCTATGGATTGGATGAGGTACGACAAGTGTCTGAGCGAGGCTTTAAGCTTGTCATTGGTGGGCTTGTGGCTGATAAACGAACATGGACTTTAGAGCAGTTAAGATTGTTGCCCCAAACGAGTCAAATCACCCGGCATATTTGTGTGGAGGGATGGAGCGCGATTGGGGAATGGGGAGGGGTGCCCTTTGCAACGTTCCTGCAAAGAATTGGGGCAGATACCACCGCAAAATATGTGGGTTTTCGTTGTGCGGATGATTACTACACCAGTATTGATATGCCGACGGCACTGCATCCGCAGACCTTGCTGGCCTTGACCTTTGAGGACAAAACACTGCCCGCAATGTATGGTTTTCCGATGAAGATCCGTATCCCTACCAAGTTGGGATACAAGAATCCCAAGCATGTGGTCGAAATCATTGTGAGTAATGCGTATCTGGGCGGCTATTGGGAAGATCAGGGCTACAACTGGTTTGGTGGTTCTTGAGTTTTTAACAGAGAAGAATGGATGCGTCCTATTTGGTGGAATGAAGCGCAGAATCATTTGGTTGATGTTGAGCCCAAATTTATTGCACTGCTAGAGCATGCCAGCACAATTCCCTGGCGTGATCCAGGCAGACCTTTTTCTTCATTGGCGCGTGCCGTGATTGGGCAGCAAATTTCAGTTTCAGCTGCAGCGAGTGTGTGGGAAAAAATCTTAGCTTTATCGCAGTCCTCAAATGAGATCCCCCCTAGTCCTATGTCAATTCGAGCATTACCTCATCAAGCCTTAAGGGAGTGTGGAGTTTCTTTGCGCAAATCAGAGTATTTGCATGCGCTTGCAGAATACTTTCTTAATCCTGATTTTTCGGAAGTGCAATTTTTAAAAATGGGAGATGAAGAGATCTTGGCTGAACTCACTTCCATTCGTGGTGTAGGCCGATGGACTGGCGAAATGTTCCTGATGTTTCATCTGCATCGTCCTGATGTGCTGCCAATAGGGGATCTAGGCTTGCGCACTGCCGCCGGAAGATTGTTTGGTAACGGAACTGCCATGCCAGCACCAGAAGTTAAAATACTCGCCCAACCTTGGCGCCCCTTTGCGACTGCTGCCACTTGGCTGCTCTGGCGCTCAACAAGTGTGCCTGTCACTATTATTTGATAGGTTTAAAGCCCTCCAATGTCTGAAAAGCGATTCAAGATCATTTCGACCCCTTTGGGCGATCTCATTGCGATGAATGAGGATAGGGCGCTGGTGGGTCTGTATTTTAAGGATCAGGCAGATCTTCCTTCCTTAGCAGATTTCATTGAGAGCCCTCAAGATAGACTGTTGAGCGAACTCGCTTCAAGTATTGAAAGTTATTTTGCAGGTAAGCCGGTGTGCTTTGATTTCCCGCTTAAGCCAACAGGAACGGTTTTTCAGCAAGAAGTTTGGAATGCCTTAAGAGCGGTGCCCTTTGGGGCAAGTGTGAGTTATGGCGAATTAGCTAGAGCCATTCAACGTCCCAAAGCCGTGCGTGCGTTAGGTCAAGCGGTGGGCGCTAATCCTTGGATCATCGTGGTGCCGTGTCATCGGGTATTGGCTGCGGGCGGCAAGCTTGGTGGTTTTTCATCAGGCATCGAACGAAAAAAAGCCCTTCTTAAATTAGAAGGGCTTTCTCCAATTCAATGACAAAAAATACTATTCAATGACTCATGAAAAATCATGAGTCATTATGGTGAAATAAGAGGCAATCCTAGCAAGGAGCGGCTTGGGATTGCGCTTGGGTGATTTGGCTATTCGCAGGCACGGAATGCGTGAGCCACACATTACCGCCAATGGTGGAGCCTTTTCCAATCGTGACATAGCCCAAGATGGTGGCCCCTGCGTAGATGATCACATCATCTTCCACTTGCGGATGTCGTGGTTGGGAGCGATCAATAAGTCCGCCATCTTGTGCAGTAAGACGTTTGGCGCCGAGGGTCACTGCTTGATAAATGCGCACATTACGACCAATAGTTGCGGTCCCACCAATGACCACACCGGTGCCATGGTCAATAAAGAAGCTCTCCCCAATCTTAGCAGCAGGGTGAATATCGACACCGGTTTCAGAGTGCGCAATTTCAGCAATAATTCGGGCAATTAAAGGCAAACCTGCCAGGCTTAAAGCATGCGCCAAGCGGTAATGCATGATCGCGGCTACGCCGGGATAGCACAATAAGATTTCATCGACAGATGAGGCGGCAGGGTCACCGCGGTAAGCGGCTTCGACATCTAAATCTAAGAGGCGCCGAACCTCGGGAAGTTTTTCAGCAAAGTCGGCAACAATGGCATCCGCCCGTTCTTGCGCGGCCTTCTCGGATTGAGGGTCAATTTGACGTGCGCGTCCATTCAATTCAAGAAGAATTTGATCTTTAAGTTGGCTTAAGGCTTGTGCCAAGGTGTCGCGTACAAATACATCTTCCGATTCTTTGCGTAAATTGGCTGGGCCTAAACGCATGGGGAACAAAGCCGCTGTTAATCCTTTGACGACTTGCTTTAAAACTTCCAGAGAAGGAAATTCACGACCACCTGTATCCCGATCACGTTGTTGCAAAGCACGCCATTCATCACGCAGGGAACGCAATTTACTCACTACATCATCCAGATTCCAGGATTCATGCACCGAGTGGCTGTGAGAGGTTGTGGTACTTGAATCCATCGCTGATCGCAGCATTCCTGCAGCGATGGTGCTGTTCGTTATGCGGTTGATTAAAATGAATCCGCCGGTATCTCTGTTTTGATCATAGGGATCAAATGGGATGGGGCGATCGGCTTCAATCTCGACTTGCCCAATGCCGTTTAAAGCTAAGGTCGTTGCTGCAACTTCTTGCTGCGCATCGATATCGAGCCGGAAGTCCAGCGCGCGAATCTGGATTGCTACGGTGCGCGCTCCGATTTTCATGAAATAAGAGCGATCCACTGCCATCGCTTCATCGTCCATCCACACCAAGGTGGCCTTGAATTTTGAACCAACTTGCGAGGGCGCGCCTTCGCGACAAATGAGATCCCCACGCGAAATATCAATCTCATCCGCTAGCGTTAAGGTCACGGCTTGTTCGGCTACAGCGCGGGACAAATCGCCGGAGTAACTGACAATACGCGATACGGTAGAGGTCTTGCCGGAGGGCATGACGGTGATGCGTTCACCGGGACGGATATCTCCGCTGACGATGGTTCCGGTGAAGCCTCTGAAATCCAGATTAGGGCGATTGACCCACTGTACGGGGAGTCTGAAAGGGCCATTTTGTGCAGCGGTGGAATCGAGTTCAACCGTTTCTAGGTAGGGCATCAAGCTGGGGCCGGTATACCAAGAGGTATTTCCCATTGGCATGATGACGTTATCGCCTTTCACCGCCGACAATGGAATCGCGATGATGTTCTGAATGCCGAGTTGAGCGGCAAACTTGCGGTATTCCTGTTCGATTTCTTTGAAACGTGCTTCTGAGTAGTCCACCAAATCCATCTTATTCACAGCGAGCACCACATGGCGAATCCCAATCAAGGAGACCAGCGTGCTGTGGCGGCGGGTTTGGGTGAGCATGCCTTTGCGCGCATCAATCAAAATGATGGCAAGGTCAGCCGTTGAAGCACCGGTCACCATATTGCGGGTGTACTGCTCGTGCCCGGGCGTATCAGCCACAATGAATTTGCGGCGGTCGGTAGAGAAGTAACGGTACGCGACATCAATCGTGATGCCTTGTTCGCGCTCAGCGGCTAAGCCATCCAGCAAGAGGGCGTAATCGAGTTCTTCACCGCGAGTCCCCACTTTTTTTGAGTCGCTTTCTAGTGCGGCCAGTTGATCTTCAAACAGCATCTGTGATTCATATAAAAGCCGTCCAATTAAGGAGCTTTTGCCGTCATCTACACTGCCGCAGGTAATAAAACGCAACAGACTTTTTTGTTCGTGTGCCTTCAAATAGGCTTCGATGTCTTCTGCGATCAAATCAGATTGGTGCGCCATTAGAAATACCCTTCCTGCTTTTTCTTTTCCATGGAAGCAGCTTGGTCTTTATCAATCAAGCGGCCCTGGCGTTCAGAGCTGCGCGCCAACAACATTTCGCGAATGATGGCAGGCAGCGTGTCGGCTTCCGATTCGATGGCTCCGGTGAGCGGGTAGCAACCCAAGGTGCGAAAGCGTACTTTACGCATCTGGGGTGTTTCGCCTGGATTGAGCGGCATACGCTCATCGTCGACCATCACCAATGTGCCATCCCTCTCCACGACCGGGCGTTCTTTGGCCAAGTAGAGCGGCACGATAGGGATATTTTCAAGGTAGATGTATTGCCAGATATCCAGCTCAGTCCAATTCGAGAGCGGAAAGACGCGAATCGATTCACCTTTGTGTTTACGGGCGTTATAACAGCGCCAGAGTTCAGGGCGCTGGTTCTTAGGATCCCAAGTATGTTGGGCGCTGCGGAAAGAGAAGATGCGTTCTTTAGAACGTGATTTTTCTTCGTCACGACGCGCACCACCAAATGCAGCATCGAAACCATATTTGTCGAGGGCCTGCTTTAAGCCCTGTGTTTTCCACATATCGGTATGCACCGCACTTCCGTGGGTAAAGGGATTGATTCCCAGCGAAGCCGCTTCTGGGTTTTGATGAACCAAGAGTTGCATGCCAAGTTCATCTGCCATCTTTGCTCTCATGGCATACATCTCTTTGAACTTCCAAGTGGTATCGACATGCAGCAAAGGAAAAGGAGGGGGGGCGGGGAAGAAGGCTTTGCGGGCAAGATGGAGCATTACAGCACTATCTTTCCCGATGGAATATAACATCACAGGCTTTTCAGCCTCGGCCACGACCTCACGCATGATGTGCATGCTTTCCGCCTCTAGGCGCTGAAGATGGGTGAGCATCCTGTGTTCATTGTCGCTCTGAGCGCCGCGAGGTGCGGAGGAGATCGCCTGTTGGTTTGGCGAGGAGTGTTCAGACATCAATTTTTAACCATTTCGTCAGCTTAATTCTCGATTTTAGCCTGACACAGGCCCCTCAGGTATAGTCCTGTTCATGACTGCTCAATTTTCTTATCCGCTCATTCCGTTGCCTGGTGAAGATGCTTGGCATCCTGGTATTGAAAATCGTGTTCCTTTGCGCCTCATGCGGCGCTGTACAATTTTCCTGCCAGAACATGCAGAACGTTCGTATGACCAAGCGGCCGCACTGCGTGATTTGTGTGGTTTGCCGGTTGAAGATCTGGCGGTTTTAAATGCAGAACGGTTGGCGCTCCATGAAGTGCTCGTTCAAGTGACGGCCAATTGGGTCGTGCCCGATGGCCCTAAAGTGGCCGATTTGGGAATCAGTTTTCGGGGCATGGTCGATGTCTTGCTGGATGGTTATGTCACCCCAGAATTACCAAGATTAGAAGCCTTGGTGAGTGCGCTTAGGCAAAGGGTAGAGCAGATACTAGAAGCGGAGTGGGCTTCTTTGCATCATCAAGCGCAAGCTTCAAAGACCCCTGAACCAGAAAAGCCCTCAAGCTTATTTGGGAAGATCAGCAAGCTACTTGGCTTCAACTCCAATCCTGACCATCATTTGGCAGCCCCATCCAGTCAGGCTACCCGTGCCATGCTAGATGAAGTCTCTGATCGTGATGTAGCGGTGTTGGCTGAACTCGAGGCGCATACCAAGCAAGAAGCTGAACCTGAGGTGATGACAGCGCGATCAGCTTTGAGGCGCGTGATGTTTGGTATTCATAATCGTCATGGTCGCTTGTGGGGTGATCAAGCTGTCGTGATTTCGATTGCCCGTGAGTTGGCAATTAGAACATTAGCACCGCGTATTTTAGGCCCTGAAATTAAGACACTCCTTGATTTAGGTGGCGCTACAGAGGGCTATCACCGCTTGCCAATTCAGACGCGACCTATGGTGATGAATACCAAAGGTGCATCGGGTTCGGGCAAAAGCACCATGCGGCCTTTACAACAGGGCTTGGCGGATCGTTTGGGCGTGCGCTGGGAAGATTTTGCTTTGATCAGCCCCGATATTTGGCGCAAGCGCTTGTTGGATTACGCCTCGATGGGCAAAGACCATAAATACGCAGGTTTTTGTACGGGTCATGAAGTACAAATCATCGATTTGAAACTAGACCGCTTCATGGCCAAAAAAGCGGAAAGCGGTGAGATGACGCATCTATTAATTGACCGTTTCAGATTTGATAGCTTCGCCCCCGATTCATCAGAAGCGGGCACCAGTTTGTTGACGCGCTTTGGTCAAGATGTCTATATGTTTTTCATGATCACCCCGCCAGAGGCCATTGTGGCGCGTGCATGGAAGCGTGGATTGGATGTGGGGCGATTCAAAGCCGTAGAAGATATTCTGGGGCATAACGTAGAAGCCTACGGTGGTATTCCGCTCTTGTTCTTTCGATGGGCTAATCGCAAGGACAAACATGTTCATTACGAATTTCTGGATAACACGCAGCCTTTGGGTACGCCGCCCAAGACCGTGGCCTTTGGTCTGAATGGCTGCATGGTCATTTTAGATGCACAAGGTTTAGTCAATATTGAACGCTTTCGCCGAATTAATGTGCATGCGGGAAGCCCTGAAGAGCTCTACCCCAATCCTGATGCAGTTTCTTTGGATAAATGCATGGGTTTATTAACGCAATGTGCCCGAGAAATTGCGCAGATTTACTTTGCCGATCAGGCGAATGGGATGACTTGGTTGCAATGGAAAGACGGAGTATTAACCCTTCCTTCTGTTGAATTGGCAGAGCAGCAACTTTCAATAGATGTGAATCGTGCAGTGGTGTATGCCATGTTTGGTGACGCGCAAATACAAGCCGCTTTGGAATCCGCTCACCAAAGATCCCATCACGCGCCCTCTGAGTCACAACAGGTTCATGTGCGCAGCCTTCTCAACGAGTCTGATATCCAATCCCTAGGTTTATGGGATTGGGAGAACCAATAGACCCTGCTATCCATCAACATTAGGAAATGGGGCTCCGCTAAATAGAAGAGAGGACTGGCCGTTTATTCGATTGCTCAGGTATTCTTATCGTCATCTGAGCCAGGGTCTTCATCAAGGGCCCCTAGGTGCAACAATTAAACGCCCCAAAAGGAGAATGTTATGTCGGCACTACCCGATTTCCCCGCAGACCCCGATGCACAAGAAACCCGCGAATGGCTTGATGCCCTTGAAGGTGTCATTCGTCAGGAGGGGCCCGCCCGCGCCAGCCAACTGATTGAGAAACTGATCGAAGCGGCACGAAATCGCGGCTCAGAATTGCCTTTTTCAGCCAATACTGCTTACGTCAATACCATTCCTGTCGATATGCAAGCAAAGATGTCGGGTAATCCGGCGTATGAGCAGGTGGTGAGTTCGTATACCCGATGGAACGCCATCGCGATGGTATTGCGCGCTAACAAAGAAACCAACGTAGGAGGCCACATTTCCTCCTATGCCTCTGCTGCGACCCTGTATGACGTGGGGTATAACCACTTTTGGCATGCGCCCTCTGAGAAGCATGGCGGTGATCTGGTGTATTGCCAGGGCCATTCTGCAGTCGGCATTTATGCGCGCGCCTATCTACTAGGCCGCTTAACGGAAGAACAAATGAATCACTTCCGTCAGGAAGTGGACGGGAAAGGGATTTCGTCTTATCCCCATCCTTGGTTGATGCCCGATTTCTGGCAATTCCCCACGGTATCCATGGGCTTAGGCCCCATCATGGCGATTTACCAAGCGCGTTTCATGAAATACATTGAAGACCGTGGCTTGGCCAAGACCGAAGGCCGCAAGGTTTGGGCATTCTTGGGCGATGGGGAGACCGATGAACCCGAGTCCCTTGGGGCGATTGGTATGGCGGGTCGGGAGCATTTGGACAATCTGATTTTTGTGATCAATTGCAATTTACAGCGTCTGGATGGGCCGGTGCGTGGTAACGGAAAAATCATTCAGGAACTAGAATCTGAGTTCCGCGGTTCAGGTTGGAATGTGATCAAAGTCTTGTGGGGTACGCATTGGGATACCTTATTTGCGCGGGACAAAAAAGGAGTATTAGCCAAACGCATGATGGAAATCGTGGATGGCCAGTACCAAACCTTTAAATCTAAAAATGGGGCCTACGTGCGCGAGCACTTCTTTAACTCGCCCGAACTGAAAGAGTTAGTTGCAGATTGGACAGATGACGATATCTGGGCCTTAAATCGGGGTGGCCATGATCCCTTTAAAGTATTTGCTGCTTACCAAGCCGCTGTAAATCATAAAGGTCAGCCTACCGTCATTTTGGCTAAGACCATTAAGGGCTATGGCATGGGTTCGGCTGGCGAAGCGCAGAATATTTCGCATCAGCAAAAGAAAATGCCAGTGGACTCGCTGAAGCGCTTTCGTGATCGTTTTAAGTTGCCGATCACAGATGATCAGTTGGAAGAAGTCCCTTTCTTGCCCCTACCTCCTGATTCGCCTGAATTGGCTTACATGCGCGAGCGCCGCGAAGCATTGGGTGGCTACTTGCCCACCCGCCGTGGAAAGGCGGAACCGCTTGTTGTTCCAAAGCTCGAGGCCTTTGATCGTTTACTGAAGAGCACCGAAGGTCGTGAAATTTCAACGACTATGGCCTTCGTACAATTGCTACAAATTTTGTTGCGCGACAAGACCTTAGGAAAACATGTTGTCCCTATTGTTCCAGATGAATCCCGCACATTCGGCATGGAAGGTTTGTTCCGTCAGTTAGGCATTTGGAATCAACTAGGCCAGTTGTATGAGCCCGAAGACCAAGATCAGCTCATGTTCTATCGTGAAGATAAACACGGTCAGATTCTGCAAGAAGGGATTAACGAAGCGGGCGCGATGTGCGATTGGATCGCTGCTGCCACTAGTTACTCTACCCATGGCGTGCAGACCATTCCCTTTTACATTTTTTATTCTATGTTTGGTTTCCAGCGTACTGGGGATTTATGTTGGGCCGCCGGGGATATGCGCTCACGCGGATTCTTGTTGGGCGGAACGGCAGGCCGAACTACCTTGAACGGGGAAGGTTTACAGCACGAAGATGGCCATAGTCATCTGTGGTCGGGCGCGGTGCCTAACTGTGTGAGTTATGACCCCACGTTTGGTTATGAGCTGGCGGTGGTGATTCAAGACGGCTTACGTCGCATGTTTCAAGAGCAAGAAGATGTGTATTACTACATTACCTTGATGAATGAAAACTATGCGCATCCGGAGATGCCTAAGGGCGCTGAAGCGGATATTTTGAAAGGCATGTATCTCTTTCAGGAAAGCAAGAAATCGGCGAAGAAGCCGCATGTACAGTTAATGGGTTCTGGTACGATTTTCCGCGAAGTCATTGAAGCAGCAGCCTTATTAGAAGCGGATTGGGGCGTGCAGGCGGATCTATGGAGTTGCCCATCCTTCACTGAACTCGCTCGCGAAGGGCAGTTGGTGGAGCGCTGGAATCGCCTACATCCCACCGATCAACCGCGAACCAGCCATGTGGCGCATTGCCTGAAAGATCGTAAAGGTCCCGCAATTGCAGCGACGGATTACGTTCGGCTATTTGCTGAACAGATTCGTGCCTATGTGCCCACTGACTACCATGTTCTGGGAACCGACGGTTTTGGCCGTTCGGATACCCGAGAAAAGCTGCGCCGATTCTTTGAAGTAGATCGTCAGCACATTACGGTGGCCGCTTTGTCGGCCTTGGCAGACTTGGGTGAAATTCCTCGCACCAAAGTGGCTGAAGCAATTAAGCGCTATGGCATTGATACTAATAGGATTCCTCCAATGCACGCTTAAATTGAATACAGCATAAGCTGATTCAACCGTCTCAGCGGGCCGCAGGTGGCTTACAATGCCGCCGCCGGCCCGCTTTAATCTTATGAAGGACGTCCCTTTTGTCCAAGAATATCTATCAAGAATCCTCCATCCGCGTACTGAAAGGTCTAGAGCCTGTTAAGGAACGTCCGGGTATGTACACCCGAACGTCGGATCCCACCCACATTATCCAAGAGGTCATCGATAACAGCGCAGATGAGGCCCTTGCAGGCTTCGCCAAGAGTATTGAGGTGACTTTGCACGCAGACGGCTCTGTGACCGTTAGAGATGATGGTCGCGGTATTCCAGTAGGAATGCATCCTGAAGAGGGTGAGCCAACAGTGCAACTGGTGTTTACCCGACTCCATGCGGGGGGTAAGTTTGATAAGACTTCTGGAGCGGGTGCTTATGCCTTCTCAGGCGGTTTGCATGGTGTTGGTGTATCGGTCACGAATGCCCTGTCATTGCGACTCGAAGTCGATGTCAAACGCGAAGGCAAAGCCCACCGCATTGTGTTTGCGGGTGGTGATGTGATTGAGCCTTTATCGGTGACGGGCTCAGCGCCTGCTAAACAGAGCGGTACCTGCGTCCGTGCGTGGCCCGACCCCAAATATTTTGATAGCCCTAGCGTTTCTTTGCCGGAGCTCGAGAGGACCTTGCGCGCTAAGGCGGTGTTGTTGCCCGGTGTTCAAGTGACGCTTCATATTGAAAAATCAGGGGCATTGCAATCCCAGACCTGGACGTACCCCGGAGGCCTAGCGCAGTACTTAGAAGAACTCGCGCAGGGTGCAGAAGCTGCTGTGCCGATCTTTACTTCAGAACGCTTCCATGCCAAGCCTGCAGATGGCGACAATTTTGCTGAAGGAGAGGGCGCAGCCTGGGCGATTTGTTGGTATGAAGAAGGGAGTGGAGGGGGGGAAAGTTATGTGAATTTGATCCCCACGGCAGCCGGGGGCACCCACGAAGCGGGATTACGCAGTGGGATTTTTGAAGCGATCAAAACCTTTGTGGAGCATCACGGTTTATTGCCTCGCGGTGTTCGTTTGCAAGCTGAAGATGTGGCGGCACGCCTGCACTATGTGCTCTCTACCCGTATTCTCGACCCCCAATTTCAAGGTCAAACCAAGGAAAAACTCACAAGCCGCGATGCCTTGAAATTGGTGAGTGGCGTGATCCGCGATCCATTTGAAGTCTGGCTGAATCAGCATGTCGATCACGGTAAAAAAATTGCCGAGCTCGCTATTCGCCAGGCCATGGCACGTATGAAGTCCGGCCAAAAAATTGAGAAGCGAAAAGGCAGTGGCGTGGCGGTGTTGCCCGGTAAGCTCACTGACTGTGAATCGGATGATATTCAGCGGCGTGAACTGTTTCTGGTTGAGGGTGATTCTGCAGGTGGCTCTGCCAAACTTGCGCGCGATAAGCAGTCTCAAGCGATTTTGCCTCTGAGGGGTAAGGTACTGAACACCTTTGAAGTGGATCGGGATCGTCTCTTTGCCAACAACGAAATTCACGATATTGCTGTGGCTTTAGGGGTAGACCCGCATGGCCGCGACGATACGCCGGATCTGACCGGATTACGTTATGGCCGAGTGATTATCATGAGCGATGCGGATGTGGATGGGAGTCATATCAAGGTCTTGTTGCTGACCTTGTTCTTCATTCATTTCCCGCGTTTGGTAGAAAACGGACATATCTGTGTCGCGAGCCCGCCCTTGTATCGCATCGATGTTTCGGCTCAAGGTAAACGACCTGCGCGTAAATTTTATGCTTTGGATGAGGGTGAGCTGGTCGCCATTCAAGACCGACTACAAAAAGAGGGTGTAAAGACGGGTGCAGTTTCAGTCGGTCGTTTCAAGGGCTTGGGAGAAATGAATCCTGAGCAACTATGGGATACCACTATGAATCCCGAGACACGCCGGGTATTGCCGGTTAAGGTTGAAAACGAGGAACGCGCAGAAGCATGGCAGGTATTTACGAAACTCATGGGTAAAGGCGAAGCCTCGAGTCGTCGGGACTGGATGGAGCAGCACGGTAATGATGTTGAGGTAGATGTATGAGCGACAATCAGCAAGTGAGCGACATGTTCGCGCAAGGGGATAGCAGTGGCTCTTTGCCCTTGGCCCCTTTTGTGGAGCGCAGCTACCTAGAGTACGCCATGAGTGTGGTGACGGGACGCGCGCTGCCAGATGTTTCAGATGGCCAAAAGCCCGTTCAGCGCCGCATTTTATTTGCGATGCACGAGTTGGGTTTGTATCGCCCTGCACGCCATGTGAAGTCGGCACGGGTGGTGGGAGATGTGATTGGTAAATACCATCCCCATGGAGACTCAGCGGCTTATGAAGCTTTAGTGCGCCAAGCACAAGACTTTACTTTGCGCTATCCCATCATTGATGGGCAGGGAAATTTTGGTTCGCGTGATGGGGATGGCGCGGCAGCCATGCGTTATACCGAGTGCCGGCTCACCCCGATTGCCGAATTACTGTTAAGTGAAATTGATCGCGATACGGTGGATTTCGGGCCTAACTATGATGGTTCATTCCGAGAGCCTAAACTTTTGCCAGCCCGTCTGCCTATGGTCTTGCTGAATGGTAGTTCAGGCATTGGCGTAGGGATGGCAACGGAAATTCCTTCGCACAACCTGCGCGAAGTGGCAGCGGCCGCCGTGGCATTACTGCGCAATCCTGAACTGGATCTGGATGGCTTAATGCAGATTCTGCCCGGCCCCGATTTACCGGGTGGGGGTCACATTATTTCCCCAGCCAATGATCTGAGAAATGCCTACGCAACTGGCCGCGGAAGTTTGCGTGTCAGAGCACGTTGGCATATTGAAGATCAAGCCAGAGGACAATGGCGCGTGGTGTTCACCGAGCTGCCTCATGGGGTGTCGACGCGCGATGTATTGGAAGATATTGAACGTATCACTAACCCTAAACCTAAGGAAGGCAAGAAGGCTTTATCGCCCGATCAGGCCAATCTCAAAGCTTTGATGTTGACTGCACTGGAAACGGTTCGAGATGAATCAGATAAAAATGCCTCAGTGCGTTTAGTCTGCGAGCCACGTTCTAGTCGCCAAGATCAAGACGAGTTCGTGCAATTATTGCTTGTAAACACTCGATTAGAGTCTTCGCTGTCGATCAATTTGGTGATGTTGGGACGGGATGGGCGCCCCCGCCAGAAGCACCTAAGAGAGATTCTGCAAGAGTGGTTGCAATTCCGTTTTGATACGGTGGTGCGTAGAACGCGGCATCGTTTGGATGAAGTGGATCGACGTATCCATATTTTAGAAGGGCGCGCACTGGCCCTGTTAAATATCGATGAAGTGATTCGCGTGATTCGTGAAGCGGATGATCCTAAGGCCGATTTAATTCAGGCTTTTGGGCTGACTGAAATTCAAGCTGAAGATATTCTTGAAATTCGTCTACGTCAGTTGGCGCGACTCGAAGCCATCAAGATTGAGAAAGAACTCAAAGAGCTGCGCACCGAGCGTAAAGGCTTGCAAAAGATTTTGGATAACCGCACTGCTTTAGAAAATCTTGTCGCCGAAGAATTAGAAAAAGATGCGGAGCAGTATGGCGATGCACGCAGAACCTTGATTGAATCGGTTGCGCCTGCTGTTTTGGTGCAATCGGCACCCGATGAGCCGGTCACGATAACTGTGTCGCGCCATGGCTGGGTTCGCTCTCGCCAAGGCCATGGTTTAGATGTCACTCAGTTTTCCTATAAAGCCGGTGATGCCGCCTTTGCAGTGATGGAAACCCGCACGCTCTTACAAGTGATTGTCCTGGATACGAAAGGGCGCGCTTACAGTATTCGCGCGGCGGATATTCCGGGGGGACGGGGAGATGGCGTGCCTGTTACGACACTCATTGAGCTGCAAGCAGGAGCTAAAGTGTGCCATGCCTTTTCGCTGTTACCAGAAACCAAAGTATTGGTGTCGGGGACCGGGGGTTATGGGTTTATTACTTCGGTGAACGAGATGATTTCTCGTGTTCGTGCGGGTAAAACCTTCATGACCTTGGAAGATGCCGAGCAACCCTTAATGCCAACGGTGATTCAACCCAATGACAAAGAAGTTGCCGTCTTGAGTGAAAGTGCACGCATGCTGATTTTCCCCATTGAAGAAATGCGTGAAATGCCACGAGGCCGGGGTGTGATTTTGATGGGCTTGGATGAGGGAGAGAATTTACTCAGCGCGTGTACTTTTGGGGCTGAAGGTCTTTCCGTAGAAGGCGCTGCAAGAGGGGGGGCATCGGCTGAAGTAAAACTCAGCGGAATACAGTGTGATCGCTATCGTCTGCGTCGTGCCCGCCGGGGTGCCAAGTTAGAAACGCGTGTAAAGCCTCGATCTATCAAAGCAGCCCATGCCAAAGACAACTGATCTTTTGCAACTGAATAAGCTCGCCTGCGTGAAAGGCGAGCGTGTATTGTTTGCTGGGCTTTCTTATGAAATCCCAGCCGGTTCTCTCGTGCGTGTGACAGGTGCCAATGGGGCAGGTAAAACGAGCCTGCTGCGGATCGTCGCAGGACTGTCAGAGCCAGCTGCTGGCGATATTGTCTGGGACGGTAAAAATAACCGCCAAGAGCGCCAAGCGTTTCTGCAAGATTTGCTGTATCTGGGGCATGCAAGTGCCATCAAAGATGCGCTTTTGCCTGCTGAAAACTTAATAGCAAGTTGCGCACTGCAGGGGGAAGTGTTCAGTACATCGGCGGTCAAAGGAGTTCTTCAAGAATTGGGGTTGGGTGAACGACTTGAGGTGGAGTCGCTGTCATTGAGCGCTGGGCAGCGCCGCCGCATTGCACTGGCAAGATTATGGCTCACACAAAGACCATTATGGCTACTCGATGAGCCTTTCAATGCTTTAGACGCCAGGGCGGTAGAGCAATTGAGCAAGAAAATATCAGATCATCTTAAATTGGGTGGAATTTGCCTATACACCACCCACCAGCCGGTTGATATTGTCGCTGATCAGCAACTCAGCATCCCTTTGGATTCATTTTGCCCGCCTAAAAATTTACCAGCTAGCAACGCTGAATTAAATAGATTGCTTTTATGAGCCCGATTTTTTCAAATCAAGCCAGTTGTTCTGCGATGGCTTTAGCCTTGCTAAGAAGAGACTTAGTGCTGGTCTATCGCCGTCGCTCAGATGCGCTCACCGTGTTGGTATTTTTTAGTATCGTTGTCAGTTTGTTTCCGCTTGGGGTGGGTGCTGACCCCAGTATGCTGCGTTTAATCGGGGGGGGAGTGGTCTGGGTGGCCGCCTTGCTTTCATCTATGTTATCGCTTCCTCGGCTTTTTTCTGCAGACTACGCGGACGGGACATTGGAGCAATTGGTGTTATCCCCGCAGCCGCTCGCCCTCATGGTAGGGGTTAAATGCGTGGCGCATTGGATCGCGACAGGGATTCCTTTGGCTTTGATGGCCCCTCTGTTAGGGCTACAATTCGGGCTAGATGCAGAAGCCTTATGGATTTTAAGCATAGGTGTACTGATAGGTACCCCCGTACTGAGTTTGATCGGCGCGGTAGGAACGGCTTTAACACTTGGTTTACGAGGCGGGAACCTTTTGGTCGCTTTACTCGTCCTTCCCTTGAACATCCCAGTTTTGATCTTGGGAGCAGGGGCTGTGGATGCTGCGCAATCGGGTCTTGGCGCAGGTGCGCACCTTTCTTTGCTAGGTGCATTATTGATTATGACTCTCATCGGAGCGCCTTTTGCGGCCGCTGCTGCGTTGAGAATATCTCTGGATTAAGGATGTATTGTGCAATTGAATTGGTTTAAATACGCAGCCCCAGCGAGTTTCTTTCCTCTGGCAGGTAAGATGTATCCTTGGTTTTATGTCTTAGCTGCCATTCTTGCAATTGCCGGAATGTACATCGGGTTTTTTGTTGCACCTACTGATTTTCAGCAGGGAGAAGCCTATCGCATTATCTTTATCCATGTTCCCGCTGCTTGGATGTCGATGTTTTTGTATCTCGTCATGGCTTTTTATGCGTCATTGGGGTTCATTTTTAACACCCGGCTTTCTTCTATGATGGCCCGTGCTATTGCACCTACAGGGGCTATGTTTACCTTCCTTGCGCTTTGGACGGGGTCCATGTGGGGGCGCCCAATGTGGGGAGCCTATTGGGTGTGGGATGCGCGCCTCACCTCAGAATTGATTCTGCTGTTTTTGTATATTGGCTTTATGGCGCTTCAGGCTGCGATTGACGATCCGCGTCGCGGAGATAAAGCGGGTGGAGTGCTCGCCTTAGTAGGGGCGATTAACGTTCCTATCATTTATTTTTCAGTGAAATGGTGGAATACCCTGCATCAAGGCTCCAGCATCAATCTGACGCGCGCGCCTTCAATGGCGAGCATCATGCTATGGGGAATGTTGCTCATGGCTTTGAGTTTTTGGATGTATAGCATTGCCGTTATTCTGTCTCGTGTTCAATGTGTGATTGTGGAGCGTGAGCGCCGCGCAGCCTGGTTGCAGCAGATTGATCAGCAATCTACTTAGCTTGTTTATTCCTACTCAAACCCCTTTTAATTAAAAGCGGATCACTATGCACTGGAATAGTTTGGAAGAATTTTTGGCGATGGGCGGCTACGCATTTTTTGTATGGAGTTCGATAGGCGTCACTGTGATGGCAATGGTGCTCGAAATTTGGATTGTGCAGTCGCAACGAAAACAGTTGAAATTGCACGGCTCACCCAATTCTCAAGATGATGGAAATCTATGAAACCCAGAAGTAAACGTTTTGCTTGGATCTTGCTAGGCTTAATGGGGCTCTCAGTTGCGACCGCTTTAGTGCTGAATGCCTTTCAAAGTAACTTGGTCTTTTTCTTTACGCCCACACAAATTGCTAACAAAGAAGCGCCTATTGGCCATGCGTTTCGCGTGGGAGGGTTAGTTGAACAGGGAAGCTTGCATCGCCATGGCACCGAAGTTTCCTTTGTGGTGAGCGATACAGTGAAGTCTATTCCAGTGACTTACGTGGGCATCCTTCCTGACTTATTCAAAGAGGGTAAAGGTGTGGTGGCAGAAGGCCAACTAGATCATCAAGGTTTATTTCACGCCAAACAGGTATTGGCTAAACATGATGAAAACTACATGCCTCCCGAGGCTGCCGAAGCACTGAAACAAGCGGGTGTCATGAATGAAAAAATCTCTAAAAGCATTGTTACCGAAAGTGGGAGTAAGTAGACCATGATTCCTGAATTTGGAAACTTTGCTTTAATGTTGTGTTTACTGCTTGCTTGTATGCAGGTTGTGATTCCCATTGCGGGCGCCCAGACTGGAAAATTGAGTTGGATGCACATTGCACGTCCCACTGCACGAGTGCAATTTGCGCTGATCTTATTTGCGTTTGGGTGTTTGATTTATGCATTCTTGACCAATGATTTTTCAGTGCGTTATGTGGCGATGACCTCAAGTCGTCTGCTGCCCATTCAATACAAAGTGGCGGCAGTGTGGGGAGGGCATGAGGGGTCCATTTTGTTATGGCTATTGATGCTGACCTTCTGGATGACCGCAGTCAGTATTTTTAGTAAGCATCTTCCCGAAGCGACGTTGGCCCGAATTCTAGGCGTGATGGGGTTTATTAGCTTAGGCTTTTTGTTGTTTATATTGCTGACTTCTAACCCTTTTGATCGGCTCATCCCTGCTGCGGATGACGGTCAGGATTTAAATCCTCTTCTACAAGATCCTGGCATGGTCTTCCACCCACCCATGTTGTACATGGGCTATGTGGGGTTTTCTGTGGCGTTTGCTTTTGCTATTGCCGCTCTTTTGGGGGGGGACCTCGACGCTGCTTGGGCGCGTTGGTCACGGCCTTGGACAACGATTGCCTGGGTTTTTCTGACAGTAGGTATTTGTCTGGGTAGCGCCTGGGCTTATTACACCTTAGGTTGGGGCGGATGGTGGTTTTGGGATCCCGTTGAAAACGCTTCTTTTATGCCTTGGTTAATGGGTACCGCACTCATGCACTCTCTGGCCGTGACGGAGAAAAGAGGGGGGTTTAAATTTTGGACAGTGTTGTTGGCCATCTTTGCTTTTTCCTTGTCCCTGCTCGGTACGTTCTTGGTTCGTTCTGGCGTATTAACGTCGGTTCATGCGTTTGCAAGTGATCCAAAGCGTGGTGTTTTTATTCTGATGTTTTTAGTGGTCGTCATTGGTGGTTCTTTAGCATTATTTGCTTGGCGTGCACCCAAGGTAGGATTGGGTGGACGCTTCAGCATGATTTCGCGCGAATCCATGTTGCTCAGTAATAACGTGCTGTTTGCAGCAGCAGCAGGCTCCGTGTTGCTAGGAACGTTGTATCCCTTGTTTCTAGATTCATTAGGGCTTGGCAAAATATCGGTAGGGCCCCCTTATTTCGATACGGTATTTGTTCCTGTTATGGCGCCTGCTTTGTTTTTAATGGGAATAGGACCTTTGGCTCGTTGGAAAGAAGCCAGCCTTCCTGAGTTGGCGATTCGCTTGCGTTGGGCCGCAGCAGTGAGTGTAGTGACAGCCTTAGTGCTGACATTATTGACTGAGCACTTTTCTTTAGTCGTTGCTTTTGGCTTATTGCTTGCTGTTTGGATCATCGTGACTGCAGGGTTGAATCTTTGGTCGCGTATTCGCCCATTGCCAGATTCTCCTTTACATCCAGTCCAGCGACTGCGTGGGCTGCCTAGCAGCTATATGGGAATGCTTGTGGCGCATATTGGTGTGGCTGTATTCATCATCGGTATCACCATGGTGAAGGGCTATGAAGTGGAAAAAGATGTACAGATGGATTTTGGTGACAGTGTTGAAATTGGGCCCTATGCCTTTAAATTAAAGGGTGTCAGCGCAGGTAATGGCCCTAATTATCAGTTTCAACGCGGTGATGTGGATGTGATGCGCAAGGGTGAATTCATTCGTAATATGGCTCCAGAAAAAAGGGTCTATTTAGTTCAGCGGAATCCGATGACCAATGCAGCTATTGATACGGGTTTATTGCGTGATTTATATGTCTCCTTGGGTGAGCAGGTGGGAGATAAAACATGGACTGTTCGTGTTTACTACAAGCCTTTTGTAGATTGGATTTGGGGTGGGTGCTTGATGATGGCCTTCGGCGGCATGCTCGCCTTAGCGGACAAGCGGTATCGAATTTCAAAACGAAACGATAGGTCTTTGCCGCAAGCTGAGGAGTTGGCATGAGTCGTTTCTGGCCCCTGGTAATTTTTGCAGCACTCGTTGCATTCCTTTACGTGGGTTTGCATCGTGACCCTCATGAAGTGCCTTCACCACTCATCGGCAAACCTGCTCCCGCTTTTGCCCTGACACGGTTGGATGATCCGAGTAAAACCATTACCCGTGATCAATTGTTGGGCCGTGTTTATATGCTGAATGTTTGGGCTTCATGGTGTGTCTCATGCCGTGATGAACACCCTATTTTGGTTGAATATGTGCGTCGTAACCCAGTTGAAATTTATGGTTTGGATTACAAAGATACCCGACCAGAGGCGCTGGCTTGGTTGGATCAATTGGGTAACCCATATAAAGCGGCACTATTTGATTCCGATGGGAGGGTGGGGATCGATTATGGTGTTTACGGCGTACCTGAAACATTCATCATCGATAAAAAGGGCGTGGTGCGATTCAAACAAACAGGTCCCATTAACCCTGAGATCTTAAACAATACCTTGGCTCCAATGATTCAGAACTTGCAGAAGGAGTCTTGATTTGCATCTGATGAAGAATGTTTTATTGCATCATCTCAAGAGCTTCATTCTGGGGAGTCTCATGGTCCTCGTTGTGAGCTTGCCTGTTGCGTTCGCTCAAGAGGCACTCCCTGTTGGCGATGAACCGATGGTTCAAGCCCGCATGATGCGTTTGGCGACCGTTTTAAGATGCTTGGTGTGCCAAAACCAAACGATTGCTGATTCGCATGCGGATCTTGCTGCTGATTTACGTCGTCAAATTATCGAACTCATTCACCAAGGTAAGACCGATGACGAGATCATGGATTACATGACAGCGCGTTACGGTGATTTCGTTCTGTATCGACCGCCTATCAAGACTTCAACGCTACTGTTATGGTTTGGCCCATTGTTATTGGTAGCGATGGGTGGACTGACCTTATACCGTTCTACTCAAAATCGTCAGCGTGAAGGTGCTGATATCGCTGCACTGACGCCAGAACAAAAAAGCTTGGCCGATCAATTGTTGAATAGGAAATCTTCAAAGCTATGAGCGCTAAATTGATTTTATTTGTGCTGCTTGCTTTGATCATGAGCGCAGTGGCAATTGTGCTCGCGGTCCTGCCTTTGTTTCGTGCTGTTCTCACTCGGGAAGCCTCTAAGCAAGAGGTCAACCTTCAGGTACTCAGAGATCAACTGACAGAGCTCGAGACTGACTTAGCTGCGGGAACATTGAGTCAAGTTCAGTTTGATGAAGCTAAACAGGATATCGCACGTCGATTGTTGGATGAACTGCCTGCAGATACCGAACTTGCTTTGGATCAAGTGAACGCTTCCTCAGTATCGAAAATTGCATTTCCTCAATCTAGTCGGCGACTGGCGTTAGGCTTGAGTATCGCTGTACCTTTATTGAGCTTTGCTTTGTACCTTTGGCTCGGTAGCCCAATGGCCATGTTGCAAGATGAAGTCATGGCAAGGAACGACGAAAGACCTCAGCAAGAAAGTGATGCTGGAAAGCGTGCGATCACGCCCGAAAAAGTACAAGCCATGATTCAAGGCTTAAAAGAGCAGGCAGACAAAGCGCCCAACGATGGAAGGGCTTGGATGATGTTGGCTCGGGCTTACAGCTTTGTTGGAAAATTTCCTGAAGCGGTGGATGCTTACAAACATGCTATGCCACTCAACCCAGGTGATGCGGATTTATTAGCTGATTATGCCGATTCATTAGCGATTGTTCAAAATCGAACGCTAGGCCCCGAGCCCATGAAGCTCATTCATGAGGCCTTAAAGATTGATCCTGAAAACATGAAGGCATTGGCATTAGCTGCAACTGAAGCGTTTATTCGCAAAGATTATGCAACCGCAGTTTCCCTTTGGCGCAAAGCGGTTCCAACGGCAGCAAAACATGATCCTGCCCTAGTAGGGCAGTTATTAGACGATATTCGTGAGGCCAATCAGCTGGGAGGCGGCAAGCTGATTTCTGAAAAAGATCTGGCTGGATTATCAAATGTATCTGGAGCGATGAAAGGTCCTGTGGACGATAGCCCCCAAAGTGTTCCGGTTAGACCCGGCCCCTCTCAACAAAGTCAAAATGGTCAAAACGCTGCAGCCAGTATCAGTGGTCGAGTTTCGCTTGCGCCCGCTTTAAAAGATCAGGCGCACCCCGGCGACATGGTTTATATTTTTGCGAAAGCAGAATCGGGCCCCCCTATGCCATTGGCGGTGATGCGCATGAAAGTGAGCGATTTGCCTGCTGAGTTCACTCTCGATGAGAGTATGGCTATGATGCCTCAGTTGAAATTGAGCAATTTCCCCAAGGTGATCGTCGGCGCAAGGATTTCACGATCAGGGAATGCCATACCCTCTAGCGGTGATTTGCAGGGTGTGGTGAAAGGCGTGTCACCGGGCAGTAAAGGTCTCAGCATCGAAATTTCGGAGCGCATCCCATAAATTTCTTCTTACTGGGATTGCTTGTCCGGTTAAAAAGAAAAATACGTTCTTTTTTTGAACGAGCGTATTTCTTAATTTGATGCAGAGTAGGGGGGATGTCATCCCCTTCCTTTTCAAAAACACATCTCTATAAAATCCTGCATGATCGCTTTGGCTTAGCGTCCTTTAGAGGAATGCAAGAGCCTGTCATCACCCGTATTCTGAATGGCCATGATGTGCTCGCACTCATGCCAACAGGTGCCGGGAAAAGCTTGTGTTACCAACTCCCTTCTCTATTAATGCCGGGGGTAACCGTGGTGATCTCACCTTTGATTGCCCTTATTCGAGACCAGGTGCGGCGTTTAAACACGCTCAATATGGCATCTCTGGCGGTGATTGGATCAGAGGATATGAATGCCACTTTAAATCGCTCAAAGCACTTGCTTAAGCGTGGGGAGATTAAAATTATTTTGACTTCTCCTGAACGTATACAGATGTCGAGCTTTTTGCAATGGTTATCCCAATCCTTACCACCGCAAGGGCTCTCGCTGTGGGTGATCGACGAGGCGCATTGCATATCGGAGTGGGGAAGAGCGTTTAGGCCCGCCTATAGTGCGCTTGGAGCAGTGCGAGAACAGTACCCGAATACGCCTGTATTAGCGATGACAGCGAGTGCAGATCAAAGAACAATAAAGGACATACTGCAAGTCATGCGCATGACTGAAGAGGCGATTGTTCGTTCTAGTTTTAATCGTCCAGAACTGTTTTATCGCATTGCGCATTCAGCGGCACCTTGGCGAACAGCCATTGCGTATTTGCAAACCTACCACCTAGCAAGCCCCGCCATTTTTTACTGCAAGATGCGACAAGAAACAGAAAGGCTTGCAGCACTTTTGTCTTGTTATGGGTTTCATGCACATGCTTATCATGCGGGGATGGATGCGGTTCAACGATCAGAAAGAGAACACTGGTTTCTCAATGCCGAATCTGGGGTGATGGTTGCAACGATTGCATTTGGAATGGGAATGGATAAACCCAATATTCGCCTTGTCGCTCATGTTGGGGCTGAGCATAGAGTGGCTTCGTATTACCAAGAAACCGGACGCGCAGGAAGAGATGGCAATCTATCTGATGTGCTGCTGGTATTGAGTAATCGGGAGTATTTCACTTTGTTGCAGGGTGAAGATAGTGTTCAAGATCCATCACTCAATGATCTTGAATGGCAGTCGCGAGCTGATTTCGGGGCATTCATTCGAAGCCCCCAATGTCGTCGTATTTCATTGTTGGCGGGATTAGATGAAACCTTTAGTGGGGGCTGTCATTCCTGCGACTATTGTTGCCCAACATATCGACCATTGCCACATTTGCGTGAAAATACTTCAGAATGGACCCCTAAAGGTATTTACTAGTTATTTTTTTGTCCTTGACGCCTTCACACGCCAAATATTACTTTTGAAACAATACTGTCATCTCGCTCTCATGTTGGCGAGATAACAGCCGTGGTAAGCTCAGAAGAAATAAGTATGAGCAGGATTGTTGGTTAGATTGCGCCACTCCTTTTAGAAGAGAACAGCCGATGTATCTATTACCAAAAGCTGAGATGTCCGTTAGGTTGGGGCCGGCTTGGGCGTTTCTCAGCGGTAGTCCAAGAGAGTTTGTAGAAAGTGAGCTGCAGTCGCCGCTTCCTGGTGAGCGAGAGCACACGGTGGTCATGCCTGTCGAAGCGCCTAAAGACGTTGTTGGCCATGCGATGGCGGTTGGATTACTCATGCATACCAGTGATGCGATGGAAGTGGGCTCCTTCATGTTTGGGATGCCCGCTGACCAGTTAACTGCTGAAGATTTGCGGGATGTATGCATGGAAACATGCAACGTCTTGGGAAGTTGTATGGTGGTCAGTGATGATGGCCGATCTGAAGGGGTGGAGTTGGGTTTGCCCAAAGAGGTATCGGCTGAATACTTTTCTGAATTGCAGCAAAAAGCGGCGGTGAGCGTCACTTTTGTAAGTGAAAGTAAAACAGGAAATCGAGTAGTTATTACCGTGTTTGATGCGATCGATCCAAGTGTCGTGGAGTCTATAAAATGAGTGTGGCTGATACTGCCCAAGCAGAACCTTTCCGTTTTTTGGTTGTTGATGACAGCCGAGCAATACAAAGTATTATTCGTCGCGTTTTAGAGGCAATTGGGTACCCCAGTATTGAGGTCCGGGTTGCCAGTGAAGCGGAGACAGCCCTTTCTATTCTGGCGGAATTTACCCCCGACCTCGTCATTACTGACTGGCATATGCCAAAAATGACTGGGTTAGAGTTTCTCAAAGCGATACGCAATCAATCTGCATTTAATCTACAAGTTGGTTTTGTAACCACGGAAAGTAATCCTGCCAAGCTTGAAGAGGCGCGCTTGAATGGAGCAGTCTTCATTGTCAATAAGCCTTTTGAAGATCAAGAGCTGATTGCACTGGTTAAGAATTGGGTTCCGCTTGATAAAAGTAAACCTCAGACACAAAGCGTTGATACCTCTCAGTTCATTTTGAGTTTGGAATCTGCAGAGGGTCATCTTAAGAATGTGATTCCCTCGGTTCATTTTCAGTTGGCTCCTTGTGCGCCTCTCATCTCTTCGCATTTGACCGCTCACAATTTATTGGGGCTATATGGATTTGGTGGTCAAAGTCAGCCCGTTGCCGCCTTGGCTGTGCTGGATATGAAAGCAGTTGCACTCCTTTGGGGGTGTTCAGAAGGTCAGACGCCAGCTGCCGTTAGGGAAATGATGAAGAAGGTAGAGTTAGAGGATTCCGTTCTCACTTCGGCGAGAAAGTTTATGGAAGAAAGTGGCAAGAACATTGCCATCCCAGCTGATAAAGAACCTTTAGCACTCACGCGATCAAGCGTTGTTGCCCAGAGCTTCCGTCGTTTGGGTGAAATCATGGGAACCAATAACGGCCGTGCAGATTTCACTCTGAATGTTCCTGGTTTTGGAACAGGGCATATTTGTTTCCTGACGGTTTGATGCTTCGATGATGGAGTTTTCTTCAGCAAATATCGCAGTTGTTATTTCGTTAGTCAGTAATTGTGTTGCGATCCTTTTTCTGATTTTTATGCTTTTCAGGATTTTGAGCGAGACCAGTAATGGACATCGCCTAGTCCGAGAGGGATCAGAAAAGCTGATTAAGGCGGGAGAGGAGCTTTCAACAATCGTTGATACTGCAGATGCCATGATTCTTCGTATGCGCGGCGTTGCAGCGGGTGCAGGTGAGGGGGCGCATCACCGCACAATCGTCAATCAAGGTTCCTTGATGATCTCACCCGAAGGCATCAAGATTCTGAGCCGTTTGATGCAATCCCTGTCGCAGCATACCTTGAATGAAATGCAAGGTATCTTGCTTGAAATGCGGCAATTACTCTCCTCTTTAAATTCTATTTCTCCAGAGGGATATCCTGCTTGGCATCAAGCGCATCAAGCCACTATCAACAAAATTTTGGGGCTAACTGGAATTTCACCGGAAGTATTGGTGACGATTCAATCCAATATTGAAGAATCCAAATTGGTCACTCAAGAATTGGAGCGCTCAGCAAAGGAGGCTCATGGGCAAAGTCTCAGCGTAGACGAGTTGTCAGCCTATATGCGCCAACAGGAAACACTCATTGAACAGATGCGTGATCGTGCCCAAAAAGCCGAGGAGCGAGCAGAAATGCTCAACCTTCAAATCCATTCATTGTCTGAGATGGACCAATCACGCAAGAGTGATTCAAAAGAGCTTGAACGTTTAAGAAATCAAAATAATCAGCTTTCTCAGGAACGCAGCAGCCTTGTTCGTCATTTAGAGACGCTGACATCAGAAATTAAGCGGACAAAGCTAGAAAAAGAATTCATTGAAGATCGTCTACTTAGCATGGTGGATCAATCTACAATCCCACACGCCGAGATTGTGAACGCGTGATCATGTTGCTGCCAACCTCAGCTTAGCGTAACCTTTCGCACCTGATAGTGAGATGGGCCCTGTGGTGAAATTGGTAGACACAGCAGACTTAAAATCTGCCGACCTTAACAGTCGTGCCGGTTCGATTCCGGCCGGGGCCACCAAAATTAATGATTAACGAATGACCTTGAATTTGGTAAAGCTACATTTCTAAGTTGGCATGTCCCTTTTTCATCGTGTACGATCTCGAAACTAAAACAATATTTTCTTTTTAGGAGGTTGAAGATGACGTCACCGTTCATTTTGATTGCTTTGGCAGCACTTTTAGGCTTCATCATTGGTTGGTTCGCTCACGGCCCTAAAGAAGATATTTTGTCTTCTGGTGCGGTTGCCCGTTCGGCTAACCCCCTCACATTGGCCGCAGAGATTGCCAAATTGAATACAAAAATTTCTGAACTCGAGACAAGCAGTGCTGGTTTAGAGGCTATGGTGCATGGACGCGATGCCACCATTATGTTGATGGCTGATCAAATCGCTAGCCACAGGGCCTAAGTTACCTATCTTCTTTCTGAGGTAGTAAAACGCTTGCATTTTTTGGGTAACTGTATAAATATACAGTTATTGGGTCGGTGACCCTTATGATCAGTCAAAAGGTCTACCAAAATGCAAGCATTGACACAGCGTCAGCAGCAAATACTAGATTGGATCAGGGAGTTCATTGATCAATCTGGTATGCCGCCTACCCGGGCGGACCTTTCCAAGGCAATGGGCTTTAAGTCTCCAAACGCCGCAGAGGAACACTTGCGTACTCTGCAACGCAAGGGAGCAATTGAAATGCTTCCTGGTGCCTCCAGAGGGATAAGGCTCGTAGAAAGCCTCTCAGAATCCCTTGGCTTGCCTTTGGTGGGTCGTGTGGCGGCAGGATCCCCCCTTCTCGCTGCCGAGCACATAGAACAGCACTACCAACTTGACCCACAATTATTTCAACCGCGTGCAGATTACCTTTTGCGTGTTCGTGGAATGAGTATGCGTGACATCGGCATACTCGACGGTGATCTCCTAGCGGTTCATCAAGTTTCCACGGCGCAAGAAGGCCAGGTTGTTGTGGCCAGGATTGACGATGAGGTGACGGTTAAGCGTTTTCACCGTCATGGCTCAATCGTTGAACTTCTCCCGGAAAACCCGGATTTTCAACCCATTATTGTGGATTTGAATTTACAAGATCTTCATATCGAAGGTTTGGCAGTCGGGGTCATACGTAACCCTTCCCGTTTCTGATCCTTTTTCAAGGAATAATCGTCATGAAAATACTCAAAGAATTACACATCTTGCTGATCAACCACCCCATCTGGAGTGATGACGAGCGGATTGAGGATTCGCGGGCCATCTCAACAGGATTTCCCGAGTTGGATGAGGCGCTGCCGGGAACCGGTTGGTCGCGGTCTGGTTTAGTAGGCATTCATGTACCTCGCGAAGGTGCCGGCGAACTTTCTGTTCTTTTGCCTGCTTTAGCCCAGATTTCAAAAGAAGAACGCAAGGTCGTCTTTGTTGCGCCTCCCTATTTGCCTTACGCACCCTCCTTAGCGCAAGCAGGCGTAGATTTATCTCGATACATGCTTGTTAAGGTCCAGTCACTAGAAAGTCGCTTATGGGCAATTGAACAGGCTTTGAGGAGTGGTGATTGTGGTGCGGTTGTCTTCTGGACGCAGGGAATGGATAAGCATCATCTGCAACGTTTACATTTGGCAGCACTAGAAGGGGGGGCGATAGGTTTCGCGTTTGATCATCAAGATTTTGATGAAACGATGAGAGGAATCATTCCCGTCAGTTTGGCGATGCGTCCATGTCAAGGTGCCAAGGTACACATTCAGATACTGAATCAGAAGGATGCATCCAGTTCAGTTTCGTTTTCGTTATCCATACCTAGCAATAACCCCGTATTAAGCACGCCTTTACCACCAACGCGTGGACGAGTAGCGCATATTCCTGCATGGCGTCATGTTCAGACCAGAACTAAGACATTCAGTACGGCACTTCCCGATCAAGAATGGTTGTTACAAGGGATAGTTGCTTAAATATGAGGCCACTACCCCTTGATCATCACTTGACGGTGGTTTCGTCGCTCAGCGTTTTAGGCTGAGTTTCAACCATTTGCAAGGGCCCGTCATGATGCTGCGGAGCGGTGCGACGCACTGCTCGGCCTCGTTTAGGTTGCGTTTCAAGCTGAGGCGTTTCTTCAACTGTCGGTTGATTGCGTGTTTGCACGAGCACCAATCCGCTATCAGGGTTTAACAGCTTCGTAGGGTCAACTATTTCAACTACGGGGGTCGGGATGATCACCGGAGCCGAAGTGGGTATAGGATCTGCGATGATCGCTGGAGCCAAAGTGGGAATAGGATCTGCGATGCTTGCTGGAGCCGGAGTGGGGGCAGGAGCAGGGCTTGATACAGGTGCCGGTGTCGAAACAGCAGTAGGGATAGGTGCAGTGGCTGCGATTTCAACTGCAATCGATTCAGTGGCTTGTATCTCCATGGCTGGTGTTTCAGCTACAGGGCTCGCGGATTCCCATTGACCAGGTGTTTGCCATGCAGGTGGGGCGGCATTTGCTGATTCAGGCACTGAAGAGGCCCCTTTTTGAATGGGCTCATCCGATTCTGGGGTGGGATTTTCAACGTTTTCGAGTAAGTCGCCATTGCGAGGACGATCTTCTCTGTTGCCACGTCCACGCCCACCTCTTCGGCCTCTTCTGCCACGCCCTTCGCTTGAACGTTCTTCAGATGGCGTCTCAGAGGGATTTGCACTGGTTAGCGCAGCTGAGGGGGCTGATGTGATGGGAAGCTCAACGACTTCACTGGCCTCGGAAGGATGCGATGAAGACGAGTCATTACGACGGTTTCTATCCCCACGACCACGACGACGATTGTTTTCCTGAGGGCCTTCTGTTTGGCGCTCTTCGTTGTTATTGCGGCGACTCTCTGGGGTGGCTTTGGCTTCGGTCTTGCGTGGATCATCGCGGTCCGTTCTCTCACCTC
>Ga0114962_10000081_pt1 | contig 75077 bp, 109 predicted proteins | sample C_130820_MF_Meta_FD_87017 | JGI IMG/M metagenome (GOLD analysis project Ga0114962, IMG submission 87017) | Freshwater microbial communities from Lake Croche, Canada to study carbon cycling - C_130820_MF_MetaG | ecosystem: Environmental > Aquatic > Freshwater > Lake | place: Lake Croche, Canada... | reverse complement strand
ATAAGGCAACCTGCCGCACACTTTAACCCATCTGGACTTCTATACATACAAGTAAGCCCGTTATTATGTACTCCTTCACTTTGCTTGTTCTGTGTTAACAAATGTTCTGCCGCTTGATCGAATACTTCTTGGGCGGTTGCTTGTTCTAGTGTTTTTAATGTGATCATGCTACAATATTAGATGGTTTCATGTGGAGTGTCAAGCTAACAAGCAGAAATATAATCCCCAATATACCACACCACTGCGTCGAACTTGTCGTTATCAAATTCACTGTCAGGTGTCTCATACATGTTCAAGATTTCATGATCTCTACAATGATCTTCGATTGCGATTACAATACTATTCGCAATACTATCAAGCACTCTTTTTTGTTCGTCTGTTAGTTTGTAGTTTGAGTGTCCCATATTAGTCTTCTCTATCATATTTCGCCATTTCCAACATGTAAACGGAATTGAAGCAGTTCATCCATCGTGATGATTGGTGCGGGTTCAAAGAGAACGAAATCCATTTCGTCTCCATCTTCTGTGTACATTCTCATGTACTGAAATGTTGAACTGGAACCAATAGAGGAACAGATTGAAACAGTTTCATTCTGCGACTTAAAAAACTCGTACTTGTCATCGTTGGAACAAGGAAGTATGTCAAGAGCGTCGTCGTGTAAGTGAATGTCAACAAATTCCCCAAGTTGATCCGCATGGATCGAATGGGCGTGATACAGTTTGTCGATGGCTTGATTGAAAGTAAGGGTTCCAATAATCATTTTGATTTAGTCTTTCTGATGTTGGGTTTGGGTTTCAGTTCGTTAGCTATGGTAGATGCTGCAATATTCATAGCACCTTGTCTTTCATGCTACAATATTAGAGGGTTTCCTGTGGATAGTCGAGCTTGAATTTATTTCTGTTTATAAAATTTGTCTAATTCTTCGTCATTTTAATACTTTTGTTTCTTTCACATCACAAGGTGCAAGAGTAATTTCACAAACACTTAAACCAATATCTTTAATTTGTAACCAATATACCGTTGCTCCAATATTAATAGTTTTGTCATCTATAAGCCACTGAGTGGCAACTTTTTTACGCACTCTAATTTTAGCAGTTTTATCTAAAAGAAAAATTTTAAGTTTTAGATCTTCTGTATCAGTTTTGTTCATTTATTAAAGTTCTGCTTCTTTCTGGTAGTATAATTGACGGTTATGTTTACGTAAAGAAAAAACTCTTTTCCACATTCACAACACTCTACATGTTGTTCATCTTGAGTGTCATTAAATTCCCAACTATCCGTAAACTCATAACCACAATAAGCACAAACTATTTCATCAGTATAGTCGTGAGGAAAGTCGTCACTAGGTATAATGTCGTCGTGTGCCATATTACCAATCAATTGAACATTGACTCCAGCTTGGTCTTTCGTTCCACATCTTTTCGCTATTAGTTATGATTAGACATTCTTGATTGTCGTGCCAAGACAGATAAGCGCAACCATCTGGAGTTTCATTGATTTTAATTGTCCATTTTAAATTTAATTCTTTATTAATTTCTGCCACAAATGGCAAAAGTTCATCAATAGTTTGATGCTTTGAGTACCAAATAGCATCACCATCACCACTGGCTGATTTAACTTCTGCAACTAGCCAGCGCAATAGATTTTTAATATGAGTTTCTTCATTAAACATAAATCATATTTTTATTCATAAAAATTATCTATACCCCATAATTCTTCATTGTCTTCAGTTAGTCCGACAATTTCTGCTTGGATTCCTAATGCTGTTAATACGGCAAGCCATCCATCTTCATCGCAGGAACTGCGATGGATAAACTCTCCATTGACATAGTATTCGTTGCCACATTCACTACAGCACCCATCGCCGCATTCATATGAATAAGATTTGATTCCAATTTTATGTTTCATGTTTTTTATTTTTAAGCTCTTCTAAAGTTTTGAATTCGTACTTTACAGTATCCCAATCATCTTTTTCGAGCTTCATTGCTTCTTCGGTTGTCAAATCTTTTTCGTATTCAAAAAAGCTTAAAGAAAATTTATGCTCTGGAAATTCCTGCACAATTACTCCGCACCAACTAGAAGCTAGTTGTAATTTGGTAATTGTATATTCTTTACCAAGTTCCAAGAGTTCGTTGGCATCTTTAACGATGTTAACGAACCAGAACATGTGAGTTCCTTTGAATTTAATTTTAGAACCGATTTGGGGCCATTGTTTCATATTCATCTACTTCTTCCTTTCCGTACTTTTCTATTGCGTGTTGAGGACAGAGGGTTTGAAACCATCTCATCCGATAATTCTTGCCGACATTGCCACATTCTTCACAAGTTCTGCAAGACATATTTTCAGCGTATTGTGTGATAGCGTTATGAACTTCGTTACAGTTGCCAAGATAAAAGCGCATAGTTCCAAATTTTTCTTTTATCTGCATAACTTTTGGAAGGCTATCTTTTTCTTTTTGTATGTCTTCAATTCTTTTTGAGCGTTCTAAATTTAATTCATTTAAAACTTCTTCTTCAGTCATCTTCTGTTCGCTATATTTATTTCTTCTTTCGGTATACCCTTTGTAATCAGCAATTTGAGTTTCTGTAATTCCCAATAACCATTTTGCGTTGTTGTAGTTAGAGCAAATTACACGACATGCATTTTCAATAATATGATACCAACCAATGCCGCACTCAAATCCAAACATTGGAAATGGTGCGTTTGGAGTATCTGACTCAAATAGCTCTGGATATTCTTTAACTATCTCGTTGTAATTATTCATAATGTAAAACCATACTTTATCATAAAATATGATAACTTTTTTTTGTCTATAATTTCAAATCTCCATTTATATCCAACTTGAGCATGAGGTATAAATTTTAATCCAATCAATGGCCAATCAAATAAACCAACTGGATCGCTTGCTGTAGAATAGCAACCAATTGCCATTACTACTTCTTTGGCTTTTGGCCAAGAGATTGAGACGTACTGTCTTTCTTCCAATTTATTTCCTCCCAATTAGATATATATTTTTTAATGTTTTTAATTGGACGCGGTTTAGATCCTTTTCCATTCATTTATAAGAAAGTTCTAACTTATCCATTTGAAGATGACTCCCAATAAAATAATAGCCGCAACACAACCAGTAAAAGATCCAACAATTAAACCTAAGAAGAGAAATGAATATCTTAAAATTGGTCTATCAGAAAGAAATGTTTTCATCTTTAATTTTATCTTTAATTTTATCTAAATGAACCGCCACAGAAGATTTAAATATGTTTTTAACTTCAATTTCAAAAATTTTATAAGTGTTTGTATAATCCCAATCTTCTAAACTTTTTTCTTTAAGAAAGTGATTCATCTCTGCTGCATTTTCAAATACATTCCATTCTGGTGGTTCGATCAATGTATTTAAAACAACCCATTTAGGCGTTACATATGTATTGTTATTCATATTATTCAATATCTGCTGAGTATTGCGCGGGATGACGAATGCCCTTAAAGGTAAAGCAAGCCTTATAAGCTTTACAATGTCTAGTTTCGGGATCTACTTGAAATTCTCTATACGAATAAATTAGTCCCAGTGTTGATTCTAGTGTTTTCTTCATTACATGAAACTCATGATAATCATCAGCTTCGATTACGAATTCGTTTACGATGGCAATATTTGTTGTACTCATGGCGCAAATTTATAGCAAAAAAGTCCCTTTGTCAAGGGGCAAAATTAAATTCCGTACTTAATTTTTGCAAATGCGTACTTTTTTCTATCGACTATTTTAAATCTAAATTCAATATCTTGCGATTCTGGTTTAAATGCAGTTTCGATAAATTCTAATCCAATTTCTTTTTTGGTTATTTTTTGTATACGGTGATCTAGCAAATGCCAATTAGCCTCCATCGGATAAACTACTTTAGCATACGACCAAAAAACATCAGTATCGATTAACGCTTCTTCACTCATTAAAAATATTATCAAAGATTTCAATCAACAATGTATGTTGTTTTCCTTTGTGCCAATGTTTTTGTTTTTTAATTTCATCATACCAATAACGCAAAGATTCTGGGTGAGGGCCGACTGCTGCCACGATACCCATCTTATACCTCTTAACTATTGCTGCTGGATCTCCATTTCTGTATCTAGCAACGATTTCATATTTTGTTAGATCTCCAATGAATGCTGCGCCATCGTAAAAGAACATATCAATTTCTTTTCCCAGCCAAAAACAATTTGCTACTGTTGGTTCTTCAGTAAAGACGTTTGCGTTTTTTCTTTTTACATATTGTACAGCATCTGTATTACCCAAGATATCAAAGTAATACTTTCCAGCAAAGAAAGCGCCCATACAAACACCTACATATTTGCCACCAGATGCAACATATTTTTGAATTAAATTCTTTTTTTCTGGAAGAAAATTATCAAAATTATCTGAATCTCCTAAGCCGCCAGGGAAAACAATACAATCTATTTGTTTTAATATAGCAGCATTTAATTCTTCGTGATTAATTATTAATGTTTTATATCTTGGTTCAAGAATTGTTTGCATTGCCGATACGCATTGTGGATCGGCTATCGGATATTGTTGATAAATACCAATGGTCTTCTGTGAGGCTAATACCTCTTTACAGAAAAACAAAGAAAACAAAAATTGAATTATTTTTTTCATTCAAGATACTCGATATTATAAATTGAATTTTTAGTTGTAATTTGATCGTGTTTTATTGACGTAACTTCTGAAGTAATCATTGTTCCAGTCGCTTCAACACCGTTTCTAATCGTTCTTGCTATAACTAATGGGCGACCAATTTCAATTGGTCTTATTAAATTACCTTCGCACCAATATTCTATTGGCAACGATAAATTATCATTAATTTGTCCAGGTACATATTGATCCATTTTTGCAGATTGAAATCTTGCATCTGGAGCTTGAGCTATTTTAGTTATTTTTACCTTCATATTAAATAGAAGTGATTAAATTATTATAATAATGAATTTGTTTTTCAAATTTCTTTTCCAAAAGATCTCTTTTGTAATATTCACCTTTGAAGGCGTTTGCTCTTTGATCTTTGGGTGGCGGTATATCAACGCCTAATTCAATACTTAGTTTTTTAAAAAAGGGTTCTAATTCTGTATATTTGCCAATATAATTAAAATAATTTGTCCTACCATATCCATAAATATTTTCTGGGATTGGTAGATACTGAATATCTTTGTATTCAAATGAAAAATCAAAATCTTCTAATACAAGATCTACAAACCTTTCCAAAGATACATCTTCAAAATCTTTAAAAATTTCTATTTCTGCTAAATATCTAGCCCAAGGATTGTTTCTTACATTCTCTTCGGTTCTCGGACCACAAGTTTTATGAGTGAAATATAAATATGCAAAACATTCATAAACTTGATCTACTGGGTGATGCAACAAAGTACAAACAAAATCTTCTTCAGTTTTTAGATTTAAATGGTGAGAACCAAAAACACCATACATAAAACCATCAAATCTTTGATGTACGCATTCTCTAGGTAAACCTCTGAGAATATTTTCTGGCTTTAACCAATCTTCATATCTTTTTACATAATAAGGATAATGAAATTCAAGAACTTGCTTTTCTCCCAAGTGTGGAAGGATAGCGTTTACTACCACTGGAAATAGTCTTGAAGGTAAAGCTTGAAAAATAACCATACTATATATTATATTTTAATTTGGCCCAAATATATTTCTTGGGATTTATCACTTTAAAAGATTTTAAATGTGGATTTTCGCTAACGGTTTTTGGATCGGTAAACTCTCTGAGGCCAAAAAACATAGCATCTAATTCATCTGAACTTGAAAACCACCAGAGATCTTCTTGTATTTCATCACAAGCCAAATGTGTCAAAGACCAGTATTTTCTTGCATCTATAAATACAACAGTATCCATTTAATTAATAAAAAATATATTATTCCTATAATGATATTTTTAAATAAAGGATTTAAATGTACTGGCAAGGCATCAGAAATTAATATTTCTATTAGCGCAAAAACACATCCATATGATATTAATGCGAATAATGAACCCATCATAACTTTTCCGTACTATAACTACAGTCGATTTCCTCCCATAGTCTAAATTCTTTTCTACAATTATCGCAATCTGAATCTAAATGCGGAGTTGTAGCTTTAAAAATAAAGCTCTTTTTTTGTTCGTGTCCACAGTGTGGACAAATTGGATCTTTGCTCCAACGATGTTCAATAAATTCAATCATTTCGTTTAATAAGTAAAGGTTATGCATTTAAGTTTTCTAACTCTGTCTGAATTAAGGTATCATGAAATTTTTCAAAGTCAACAGTCCAAATATCTAATCCACAAATACTGCATACATCAATCATATCTCCCGACCAAAAAACTCTTTGACCCCAAAGTTTTGCGACTCTTTTTGTTCCGCTTCTAAAACACATTATTTCTTTATTAGAATCCATATAATAATCTATATTTAAGTATTTTTTTTCTGTCTTTTATAAGAAAAATTATTGTTTTTTCTTCTTCGTAATCTAAGGGTGGAGACTGCTCTGCGATTTTACTAGAGTACTTGATTCCAATTCGATTGTCAAACAAAGAACTATATCTATAAGCATCTTTTGTGTCGAGCCAATGATCTATATCACCATCGCATTCTTCTAATAATTTATTTTTTTTCTTTTCAGAAAGAGAATCAAACAACATATTCCAATATGTTTCATATGGAATCTCAATCGTATCTAACTTTGCCAAGACTTCAGTATCCATGAACTTGAATTTTGTTTGTAATCGCCTCCAACGCCAAATATAAATTCTAAATTATTATCTTGAATATCCATTTCTGGAATATTTTCTTTAGTTCTATCTCCTCCGTTAACAAAAATAATTTTATCTGTTGGATGTTGCTTTCTTACAATTCTGATTGCATCTTTAGCAGTTCCATCAAAATCTTCAAAATCAGTTACATAATCTACTGATTTTAAATTAGATAAAATAACTGCTCTTTCCTCCCAATTCATGAAGGCTTTGCCTTTCTTGCGAGTTAGCCATGCATCGCTATTAAGGCCGACATATAGGATATTACCTAATTTTTTAGCTTCATTTAAATAATTAATATGACCCGAATGAATAGGATCAAATCCACCTGTGGCTATTACTATAGTCATATTAAATTTTACATTTTGTTTTTATTTTATCAAGTTTTTTTTCTGTACGACATTATAGCCATTACTCTCAAGAAAGTTTATGCAATCAGTTATTTTTAGAATATGACTCATATTTTCAACAATATTATTTAAAGCTAATGTTTTTTCCGTATCTTGTCTTAATCTTAGTACATTTGTATATCCATCGCTAAATTCATTAGCTGATGTAGTGTAGCAATTTTCTTTATAAAGTAAATTTAATTCATAATCAATTAAATACCATCTAACTTCTGAAGATTTGTATTCTATGCCAATATGACCAAACTGAAGTTCGTCAAAATTAAAAATACAATCGCCAAGATAAGGAGCGACATTTTTATTAATATATTCTTCAAAAAAATCAAGGAAAAGATTTTTTTCAGATAATGTGGGTAAATTTAATACCAAACGACAATATCTATTGTAACCTTTTCTTCCTTGACCTGTTTTACCAACACAGGAATACCATTGACCCAAACCACTTAAATAACAAATGGTTCTTAAAAGACCTTTTCTAGGTGGTGGTTTACCACCTTTTAAAATAGCAAAAGATATTTTTCTTTTATAAGCTTTTTCAAAATCTTCCAAAGATTGTTTATCCTGCTGTGTCATCATATCGACTTAAAAATTCTTTTAAAATAGTTTCGATTACTTTGTTGAAAGTTAGATTGTTTTCGTGTGCGTAAATAATTAAATAAATTAATGTGTTTTTATCAAACTCATTCAAATCTATATCTAAGTTACTATATTTTATATCGTCATTCTGTATTTCGTCATTCATAATTTTACTCATCCTCATTTTGAGATGTTATATCAAAAACTCCAAATAGATACGCTAAAGATAAAAAGGGAATTATAAATAGAACAATAACTATGGCGGCGAGTCTTCTAAGGAATCTATCGAATCCATTAAGAAAACTATTCAGCATTTGAATCATGATAATTTTTTACAAAAGTTATAATATCGTTAACAGTTACTAAATTACTTGCCATCATTTCTTCGATTGGCATTTCTATATGATATTCTTCTTCTACTTGAAGACCTAATTCAATTGTATCGAGCGAATCAATATCTAAGTCTTCAACTAAAATTGATTCTGGAGTTGCTACGATATCACATTTCTTATCTTCTTTAAGAAAGCGATTGATTGTGTCTAAAACTATTTGATCGATGTTAGTGTATTTCATTTTAAGTATTCGTTAAACCAGAAGGATATGTGTTTTTGTGCGACTTTTAATCTAAGTTTTTCTCTAGTTCTATTTTCAGAAATAGATTTTTCAAATTCTCTCCAGATATGTTCTTTAATCCTTAAATAAGCGAATGCGTGCTGCTTCACTTCTTCAAGTGACATTTTATCTATTTCCTCTCGGATACTATCATTAGTTCGTTTTTTCATCTAGAATTAATTTAATTATATTTTCAGCCATATCTTGTAAGGAATCATACTGCCAATAAAGTAACTTATCCTTAGTTGGTAGATTATCAAACATCTTAAAGATTTGCAACTGTTTTTTTGTTAATTTTGTACTATGTGGTCGAGCTTTACTAACTTCAGAAAGATAATCGCAAATTTTTCTTGATTTAATTAAAGTGGCAAACTTAAGAGCCGCCATATTTGGCTCTACAGCTTTTCTAATAGATGTACAGCCCTTATCTACCTGAACTAGCCAACACCCATTGTCAAGGCCATAATAACCCTCTGTATCATGTACTGGCACATATCTTCTACCTTCCTTTTTATAAAGAGTCATATTAAATATAAACAGTTTCTCCAAATGGCGCTTCCACACCCCTTGTTCCATAAGAAACAAATAAAGTATCACAATAATTTGGATCTCCCCATCCTTCGCAAGGATACATATCAGTAAACACAATAAATAATTTAGGATTCATGTCAAGATTTTTCATATGCTCCCAATTACATTCGAATAGTGTACCGCCCCCACCTTTTGGTTTATACGATAAAACATCATTATCGTAATCAGATGAGTATTCTTTATAATTATAAATCTTACAATCAAAGCTCCAAATTTTAATCTTCCATGAACTAAAATCAGTTATTATTCCATTAATTTCAGAAAGAAATGCTTGAACTGCGTCATCACCAATCGATCCCGACATATCTAACGCTACGGCGATTTCAACTTGATCCTCCCTATCCATGCTTGGTAAATAAATTCCAGTATGGAAAGATCTTTTATTAGGTCTTTGAAAAGTAAAATCTGATTTTAAACAAGATTTAATTGATTGTCTGATGATATCCTTCCAATCTAATTTTGGATTGGTTATTCCATTTATTAATCTTTCGATTCCCAGTGGAACTTTTCCAGCTTCGCAACTTTGAGCGGCAGAAATAATAGCTTCTTTGATTTCATTTCTTAAAGATTCAATTTCTTCCTGAGTTCTTTCGTTACCATTTTCATCATGAGATAAAGGTAAATGAGTATCTATGACTTGTTTAACAAGATCTTCAAAATTAATTTGTTCTTTTATAATTATATCATAAATTTGTTCAGCACTCATATCGCTGAATCTTTTATCATACAAACAATCTTTTATTGGTTTTCCAATACTATTCTTTTTTAAGATGTAATTAATAGCGTAATCAGCAGCACAATTCCATGCGTTTTTATTTCTAGCGCCCATTCTATCAAAATGGAAAAAGATTACATGGCCGACTTCATGTGCCATTAACCATACGCATTCATCACAAGTTAATTTTTCAATAGCTTCAGAATTATAAAAGAAATGAATACCGTCCGTTGCTGCAACGGGGATATCTTTACGCTCTTGCATAATTAATCTGGGAGCGATATTTCCAAAAAACGGCTGATTTAAAATCAATCGTATTTTTGCTGTAATTAGTTTATCTTCTGCTGCTGCGCTCATTTTAATTAATCGTTACTAAATAAATGTTTTTCAACTTTCTCCATGAAAAGATCATAACTCTTTAACTTTTCTGGATCAATTGGTAAACCAAAGTTTCTGATTGAAAGTTTAACTCCCATCACAAGATACTCTTGTGGAAAATTAGATAACATAAACATATAGAAATTATCTACATATTCCAAAAACTTCTTAGAAGGAGTATCTTTTCTTTCGCGAAGATCGTGACAACAATTCATGATCAATGCATATAGTATAGAAATATCTTTTCCATATTTAAATGTTTTTAACTTACCGTCAAGGATGTCTTCCGACTTTGGAAGTTTCATGCTAATCTTTCTGTGTGCCATGTATTTGATAGCTAATCCCTCTCCGACAGTGCCAGCAATCACTGAAGTCAAAACGGCTTCCGAACAACCTTTAGAGTTTTGAATGATATTAGCTGCCTTTTCCCAAGAACGGGGGGTTGCAAATGCTTTTCCAGATCTCTGAGGATCAAAATCAAATATATCTGCTTTTGCCCAAGCTAAATAAGAAATGACACTTGTCTCCATATTGTTGTCAATAGCCCATTGGATAAAGTCAGAGTGATCGACTTTCATTTCGATATGAGTCATCCTGTTTGCTAAAGGAGAAGGCATCTTGAAGGAAACACCCCTATCAGTTTCTCTGTTTCCCGCTGCCATTACATCTACTCCGTCTGGCAAAGAGTAAGTTCCAATCTTGCGATTAAGAGTTAACTGATAAGCGCCCACTTGAACCGTTGGTGCTGCAGAAGGCAATTCATCAAGAAGAATGATTGAATTATCGGAAGCTACCTTTGGAAATTCAGAAGGTGCTGCCCATAACATTTGTTTATGTTCTGGATCAAAATATGGAATGCCACGAATATCAGTTGGATCCCAAAGCGCCAATCGAATATCAATTAGTCTGCGCCCTGTTTCATTCGCAAGCTCTTGACAGATGGCAGATTTACCAATCCCTGGTGGACCCCAGATCATTGGAACTTCGCGAGACTTTAATAGTAGTCTCAACGCATCCTTGGTTTGAGAGGGGCTCAAGGACATATTCATTTTGATATCTTTTTCTACTTTAATGCTCATATTTATAGTTTAAATATTTTAAGTTTAATGTCAATCAATTTAGTGAGAAAATTTCATAATTTCAAAAAGATTTTGCTTTCCTTTGCAAACATGAAATGAAACGGCATTTACAGTTATTTTTAAAGTTTTAGCAATTTCTGGATTATTTAATTGTTTTAAATATCTTAATTTAATAACTTTCTTTTGTAGAGGAGATAGTCTTTCAATACACTTTAAAAGATTTTCTTTTTGTTCTGAAAAATCTAATGATTCAGATGGATTTTTTGCTTCATCTATAATATCTGAATCATCTTCAAGTAAGGTGACATATCTTTTTTCTTTTGCTTTTAATTTAAAAGATAAATTACGACATACCGTAAAAAGCCATTTTGTAACATGGTCTTTTATTTTTTCGTAGTCTTGCTTAAGCAAGCGTGCAAAAGTTTCCTGAACAATATCTTCTGCTCTACTTGGACAATAAACAATTTTTTCTACAAACTTAAACAATCTAATTTTATACTCTTTGTATAAAGCTTCAAAATCTGATTCTGATATTTTCATAAGGCAATCATACAACACTGAAGCAATAAGTCAAGAGAAAGTGGTGGAGGTGTCGGCATGACGATAGCCGAGTCCTATAACTAATTAATAACTAACTACTTACATGCTTAGATACGTTTGGCATTTGATGACTAAAGGTTGCCGTGGTGCATCACCTACTTTTAAAGTCTACCTACTGGCGCGAAGTCTACCAGTAACTCTCGATTTATTTCTCAGGGTTTCACGATTTTGCCCTACCCGTTACGTTTTACAGAAAGTTTAACGGAGTCCGTTTCTGTTTCTTATGCAGCTTCTGCGAACACTTCATCAACGATGAACAAGTCAGCGTTGTTGATGATGTACTCAGCTTCTGCCAAGATAGCGTCAGTATTATCTTCGGCGTTTGATTTTTTGAATTGTTTTAATGGTCAATTCTACCCATTGCATGTTAGTTACAAACTTCGATATAGTCGAATCCTTGCACCCCCATATAAATTATATTACATCATAACCTTATCTTTGTCTATAAAATCAAAATCTTTATTATATTTAAACATAAAATTTGTAAATTTTTTTTGATTTAAAACTCTTAATTTAATAACGCTTTCTCTAACAATAGCGGTTGGTTTAGATGAAAATTTATTTAAAGCATTATGATAATAGCCAGCGCCATTTTCAGAAGAACTGTATTCAAAACCAATATGCTTTCTGGTCATTTTATTTTGTAGAGGAAAATAATCTTCCATTGTTATTTTGCTACCAGAGCTAATCATTTTTAATTTTATTTCTTTGCGCAAATCTATTGACCAATACGCAAAGGTTGCATAAGTAACATATAAAATCATATACCAAATTTTAATTTTGCAATACTATACAATTTTTTATTCAGTACTGTGAATTTATAACTATTATTATCTTGCACAAGACCCATGTAATGCAATCCATAATAATTTTCTAAAATTTGATTTGCGTAACTCTTTTTGAATTCAGACATTTTATGGAATATTTCATAATAAGAAGCGCTTTTATTATGATTTAAATATTCTTTTTCAAAGAAAGAATTAAAATTATCCAATGGTATCTCCACAAAAATGTCCATATATATTAGAATAACTCTTGAAATTCAAAAGTCAATTGAAAAATGTTCTATTAGTGTAATTATACAGTATGGCTTCAATTATTACTCCTTTATTAACAATTCTTAATCAAATTAAAGTATTTCATTGGCAAACTAGTAGTTTTTCTGAGCATAAGGCTTTAGATATGACTTACGAAGCATTGGAAGAATCAATTGATGAATTTGTTGAAACATATCAAGGAACTTTTGGTCGTGTATTTTCTCAGACTAATTTTGTTTTAGAATTAAACAATTACAAATCTACATCATCTGAATTTGGTTTTTCTTCAAATATTGCCAATACTGTTGATGGATATATTGAATATTTAAAATCTTTTGATTCCGATCCTCAACTTAGCGGACGTACTGATCTCTTAAATATAAGAGATGAAATGTTAGGTTCTTTAAATCAATTAAAATATTTAATTACTTTGATGTAACTAAAGTTTTTTCATATCTAACTTTACAGTCTGTGAACGAGGTTGTCTTTTTGAAGCAATTTCCTTTTGTTTTTTGAGTACCTTTAATTCATCTTCGTAAGATTGAATTTGATCTTCTATTGTGGTATAAAGAATTCTTTTTGGCACTGGAATTAAATTGCCTTGAATAGTAGATGGATCAAGTAAATGCCATTCGGCAGTTTTTTTATCGTATTCTGCAAATCCTTCATCCAAAAGCATTTGTTTAAAGTATGAAGTTGAATCTGCATAACCTTTATTATATGCAATTTCATCATGATAAGATCTTGATAGCGCAGTAAAAGTTGCGCTAGAGATTGTTAATCCAAGTATTATTGCTGCAGTTTGAAATTTCATAATTATTTTTTAGCAAACCAATCGGGTTGTGAGCGGCGAGTCCATGTAACAAAGGGCTTGTCGTGCTGGTAATATAGACGATATTTGCCAACGGAGTCAAGCAAATTGAAGTCAGGATGTTGGCGACATTGCATCTGGTCTGCTATGGCGACTGCAAATTCGGTTTTTTGGTCGTCTGGCACGACTCCTTTGTCAAAATTATCAGCTACCCAGCGAATAAATCGCATAGAAAAGTGAGGATTGTAGCCGCGATAGATACGCTCAGACTCAAGGGCAAAAGCATGATCGATAGACCAGAACAGATTGCCCAGTGTTTGCCGCATCCATTTAGATACAGGATGATTGTAATAGGAATGCTTGCGAGGTTTACCCAAAGAGTTAGGAGGAGCAGATTGGAGTACATCTAAAGAGAAACAATTAGCCATCATTTGTGCGCATTCAAGCACAATTTTATTACAGTGTTGGTCGCAGTTGTATTGTGCTGCGATTGTAGGATTTGGATCTAAGCAAAATATATTCATACAATTTCACTATACGTTAAATTTCCGCACGTTGCAAGAGATATTGTTTCAAAATTTCTTCAATGTATAAAAAATCTTCTTTTAATTGTAAAAGCCCATCTTCTCTATAAAAGAACATATCTTCGTTTAAATTTAATTCTTTGTAAATAAAATCTCTATTTATTTTTTCATTTTTAAATTGTATTTTTCTTCTATCTTCAATTTTGCCATGAAAATGATGTATAATTTTTTGATTTATAAAACTTACTTTTACAGATTTAAAACAATTTCTATATTTATCGCATATTGAATAGTATTGTTTAGATAAACAAAATTTTTTTTTAAATTTTGGTAAAAAGTTAAAAATACAATCAAAAATAATTAAATCAGCGCCACCAAATATCATTTTGTCATATAAGAAACCAACTGTATTAAAAAAATTTTTATTTGCTGCCCAAGCATGGCCTGGATGAGGAAAATGAATATCAAAATTAAAATAATTTAACGCAAAATTAACTGAGGATACTCTTATTTTTTCTGAAAATTCTGGATTTTCATCTTGATCTAAAAATGTAATATTTGACCAAGGCTGTATAATACTAAAATTATTAAGTGAATTAATAGTTTGTTCCACCCAAGATTCTTCTAAAAATTCTACATCTCTATCTATCCAAGCAACATAATTCCAATCTTCTGGTAAGGATTTAATTGCCAAATTAATTAAATTTTCTTTATACCATAGAATTTGAGATGTTTGATATTTTAAATGTTTAAAACATTCAACTTCTAAAAATTCACCATCACATGACGCTTCACTGATAACTATTTGTATATTAATATACTTTTTAAAATTAGTTAAAAAAAGATCTAAATTTTTGTCGAAACTTTTTTTCTTTAAAAAATTAAAGTATGGCAATATTACATATAGTGTTTTATTCATCTTGTGATTCTTTCCAAATATTTAAATTGTTTTTGATATCTATGTCAAGAGATAAAGACATGAACTTATTATATAAGTAAAAATCACCTAGACGACAACAGATATCGCCTAAATGATAAAAAGCTAAACAAATAAACTTACTAAGGAGTTTTTTTAACATTAAAAAGTTTCCTTAAATGAGCATATGGATCTTGGTTTAGTTTTGAAGCTTTTAGGGCTAACGCAACAGCTTTTTTTACGCCATATTTCTTCACATACGAATCTTCGTCAGAGCATACAGCTACACCTCTACCGATTTCTTTACCCTTGAAAGCGATTTCAACGATAGTCTCACCACCACGAATGCATAAAAAGAACTCTTCATACTTTTCTTTCTCGGCAATCAAAGGGGAATCTGGATGATTTTTTGAAAATTTATTAGACTGAAAAGGAGCATAAAATTGCGTCTTCTTTCCAGTTTGTGGATCAAAGCGTTGAAACTTCCTAATGTGAGTCACTCTTACTTTATATCCTTGCTTTCGCAGTTCATGAACGGTTGGTACAGTTTTCATTTTTTATTTGGTCTATCTCGGAGAATATATTCTGGATCTCTCTCCTTATTATCATTCGAAATGACCTCAAAGTCAATCAAAAATAACTCACCTTTATCACTTTCCACTATATTTTTCCATCTTATGTCGTTATGGAATAAATTATAACTTTCTAATTGTTCAACTATTGAACGAATACCTTGTTTAAATTTATATCTTTCTTTGGAAGGATATTTTAAATTTAATGAAATGCCGCAATATTTGGTCCAAATAGTTTTAGTTTCATCATCAAATTTCACTAAATCAGTGACAAAATCAAAAAACAAACCATATCCAATATAGAAATCTCTTTCTTTTTGATATTTATTTTTTGTTTGGAACTGCTTTTTTACGAGGTGTTGCTGACTTTGGTCGTCCCACACTTTTTCCACTGATATTGTTGCTACGCCCTTTTTGAATTTCATTTTTTTCGGTAAAGAATTTTATAATGACAGCCATTATAATTGTTATCCCTATGGATGAACTGACTATACAGATTCTTTTGAAAGATTTCAAGGATTTTTGACATTTATTGTTCTCTGTTTTCGAAGTTTCTAAGTGACAATCTAATAAAGAATTTATTGTTCCTAAAATAGGATCAGTTTGAGCATATAATTCTCCGCTTTCTAAAGTATCCATAGCAAAATTTGAAGCATTGTCAGAGTCAAAATTTATTAAAATTTTATCCCAATAGTTATTTGTATCATCTGTTTGCTTTTTTAATTTTTCTATTAATTCTTTTTTATGACAAGGTGTATTTTCAAAATAATATTGTAATTTTATTTTTGTTTCAGCAAATCTAAGTTTCATTTCTTCCGAAACTTCTTTTTTGTTTTTTATTTTATGGGCAACTTTAACTACTCCATCTACGGTTACGCAAGAATAAGTATCAAAAATTGGCGATAAATAATCATTCGATAATGTAAAATGTTGTTCAACCTTATCGAAAGCATCATTTGCACTATCATTAATTACTTTTCCAAAGAAAGCCATGCAAAGAATTAAGCATCCAAGTAATACAATAAAAATTTTATTTCTATTTACTTCGTGCTCTATGTGTCCTGTTATTTGATCTGTTATTTGATCTGTTATTTGTTGAGTCGTTGTTTTTGCCGCCATAAAATTTTCCCTTTTGTAATTGTAGTAAAAATGAATGTGGATCTTGAGCAAATCCACTAGCTAATTTCATTGCTCCTCTTAACAACTCTGGAGCATCTAAACCTGCTAATGTGTAAATTATAGCTTTATACATAAAATGCATTTTTATTTCTTCTAAAATTACCCATGTTATTGTGCTGCATAACATAGCTGCAAGTAAATTTTTAATACAATACGCAAATGTTACTTTCCCACTAAAAAGAGCTAATCTCGCCATCATTCCACATATACCCACTATTAGTACTAGCCATCCACCATCTATAAAAGAATGTAGTAACTGCACTAACTCAGAGGATGAGTGAATTTCTTCCATCCTATATTTACACAATAAAAAACCTCCACCTTTTGAGTGGAGGTTAAATTAAATTAATATTAATTATTTTTGTGTTTCGTCTTTTTTGCCGCTATCTTTAGCTTTGCCGATATTTAAAGCTAAGAAATCAATGACTTTATATAATTTTCCGATAAAAGTGTCGTCCTTGGGAGTTGGAGTTAATGCGGCTAGTGCAGAAGCTCCAGTTACAATCGAAGTAAGAGCACCTATGATTTGATCTGAGTGGGAGCCAACCCATGTAATTAACTGTATCATAATACTATTATTTACACATAAGAGCTTCCCAAGAGACTGGAAAATGTTTTGATACTAATTCTGAGATCTCTTCCGCTATTTCTCTCGTTTCCTTTTGTGTATCTTTTTTAACGCGAAGTCTACATACTCTAGCGAAAGCGAATAATGTTCCCGACCAATACCATTCAGTATACATGTTTTGAGGAAGAATCATTCTAGCTTGCTCTGCACAAACTCCCATATTAAGCATTGCATTATATGTATTTTTACATATTTCAACAACACTTTTTATATTACATTCCTCCGCAAACTTTAAATCAACAAATTCATCTTCATAACTGCCTTGTTTTTTATCTGGATTCTTTTTTCTCCATTTTTCTGGAAAATAAAATTCTGGTTCGCTATCTACATAGCGGCGAGAGATTTCATTCGATACAAGTCCGACTTGATGCTTTGCTAATTGACGAGCGACAAAAATTGGAGCTTTAATTCTAAATTGAAGGGAACAATGGCCAAATGGAGTCCAATGATTTTCGCGAGCAAGAAAATTAATTAATTTTTTATCTCCTTCTTTTAAGGATTTAGTATATTCATGTGAAATAGTTCTAGAGTCAGGATCAATTTGTTCTACATAATCACAATTCCATTCAGATTGTTTGCTAAAACTGACTCTAGCTGCATTAACGACTGATAAATCAGACCCCATTTTATCAATTAAATCTACTTTCATTCTACGCTTTGTAAAAATTCATGAATTTGTTTTACCGTATTCCATCTATCTTCATCAATTATTTCAAATTCAAATCCTTTTTCTTCATCAAAAACTTCACTCTTTAAATGAACACCCAAATAGTTTTCTATACCTGGTGTATTTTGTAATACAGATTCTTGTTCACTTTCTGATAGTTTTGTAAACCAATCATCAAATAAGATAAAATGAATATTTTTTAAAAAAATTGTTTTCATATTATTGCATTGTTACTTGACGTTCCAATTTACGAAAACGGTAATCGCTATGCCAAACTTCATCAGTTTCTGGTGTATATGCACCATCACTTGTTTGAATCTGCTGCTTTGCTTTCAATCGGAGAATAAGTGGCTGATAAATGTTTGCAGTACTTTTGCTCGGCACAGAATTGCATGAAGATAGCATCAGCGATATCGTTAGAGTCGTTAGTGCCTTCAGCCCTAAGTTTTTCGATTTCTTTAGTAAGTTGTGATTGACGGTTTCTTGATTTTTCGAGGATGTCATAATAAAATGATTTGTTTTTAAGTTCTAAATATGCTGATATTGCTTTAATTAAATTAGCGATTAGTGATAATAACATATTAATCTCCTTTCTCTACGCGAATAGAATCTTCATCAAAATGTTGAGTTGAAAACTCAAATACTTGTGCGTTTTTAATTGCTGAAATTCTATGAATTAAACCTACTGGAATATGAAAACTATCTCCAACTTCTAATTTAATTGTTTCAGCTTTATTAATGTCTTCGTCATAACCATAAGTGATGATAATAGTCCCTTCTTGGACGTACATGACTTCATCCTTTAACTTATGATAATGCCAAGAAAGTTTTTTATCTTTTTGTATATACAAAAGTTTTCCACAATATTTATCTGTATTGGTGATCCATAGTTCGTATCCCCATCCCTTATGTACGTATTTATGGTTAGGCGTATTTATCATATTAAACTTTTTTAATTTTCCACATATTGAGATCTGTATCTAATTCAAGCACTTCTCTTAAACCAGTATCTACGTTGATTGTAACATTATTTAATGCTCTCTTAACTTGAATTTCATTATGTTCGGTATGTCCATAGATTTGCGTAATTCCACCAATGTAATCAGTATTTGCATCATGATTCCAAAGCAATCCTCCTTTTCGATGTCTACCGCCCCTGTAATAATCAGCGGCGATTAAAGGTTGCGCCCCTTCAAGATCTGAAACTTTTACGGCTTCTTTTGCTTTTGAAATAATTTCATTGATGCCTTCGACTGTTAATCCTAATACAGGATGTTGAAACCAATATTCAGTAATTCCAGCATGAGAGAACCAATATTTATCAATTGAATGAAAATATTTGAGTTTATCCCAATCATCTTCGGTCATGACTTCATTAATTTTTTCATATTTTTTATAATGAAATCCAGAATATGCTACCATGCCTATAGGTTTAATCCTATATTGGAAATCATGATTTCCAAATAAATGAATCCTATTTGGTTTCGTTAACGATTCTTTTAGCCATTCTGCTGTACTTTTATTTATTTCGGCATCGTCATCAAAATCATCAAAATAATCGCCAATAAAAATCACTGGACAATCATAATCTTTGATAATTTTTTCTACTTTTTCAAATTTTGTATGGACATCGCCAATAATTAAATTATTCATAATACGAATCTCTATATTCTTTTTCTTTCGGAAACTGCTTCTCTCTTGCTGAATCTAAAAGATTGCTTTGTAACTTATCAATTTTACGACTAATCGGAGAGAAAAATCTAGAAATTTTATATCTAATTTCTCTTATCGCAGATCCGATAATCCATCTTTTATCTTTTTTGATCTTTTGCCACTTTTCATCAAAAAGTTTTGTTTGAATGGCTTCTTGTTCTAAATTTGATCTTTCAATACTTAAAATAGAAATCGGCTCTTGTAACTTTCCACATTTAACATGAGCTTTAAATGTAATAAAAATTCGTTCAATTTCCGACGCGAAGCCATCGTAAAATTCTATATAAGCAGTGCGAGTATCTTCGATTTTTTCTGGGGGAGAAATTTCTCTCATTTCTCCAATATTCCATCTACCTTTTTTTTCTTTCCCCTTCGTTGGGGGTATATACTCTTGGTTTAATTTCTCCCAACAAAAACTTCCATCAGCTTCAATATAAAAAGAACACATTACATTATCGAGGTCTTTTGTTTGAAAATCGTAATAACCCTCAAAAGATTCCATCTTGATATCCGTATCTTTAAGAACTTCGTCAATTAAAGATTTTGCTACATAAACTCCATCAAACATTCCCATAAATAATATTTTTAATTGTTTCTATTGTTTTTTTCTTTTCAATAGCTGCGTTCTTTTTATATTCCAGAAGAAGTCTATATTTAAATAGTTCAGCGGTTTCTAAGTAATCTTTTATTTGATACATTTCTTCAACTGAATCAAAAATTGTTGAAGGATGAATTGGATATCCAGATTTAACTATTGTATTTAAACACTCTTTTGAAAAGATAGGTAATACATTATAATTTAATGCTTCATAAAATCGATTAGCTAAATGATTATAATGTTCGTGTGTCTTTTCGTCTTCAATATATAATGATGTAGTATATTGAGCAAGACCCTCTTTACACCATTTTACTCTATCAATAAAATTAGCATTAACTGATACAGAATTAAATTTTTCAATGTTCTTCTTATGTGTAGATACCGTTATGTCTCCTTGTAAATATTTTTGAAAATACTTTGTGCGATCTTTTCGGAAAGAGCCGTAATAAATTAATCCTTTCTTATCTTTTACAGAAATATCTTGAGGATCAAATACTAAAGTATTTAAATTTGTAATGTGCCAATTATCAACATACTTTCTTACAACTTTACTTGGTTCGTTTGAATGATTAGCGATTACATCATAACGCCTACCTTCTTTAATTCCCATCCAAAGAGCGCGGGGTTCGCCTAAATTATATTCATTTGTGATATAAAATAGTTTTGCATTTGGACTTGCTTGTAACCAAGCATAATCTACAAAAGAATATTGAGATGCATGATTAAAAATAATCACATCATACCCAGACTTAATATCATCATTAACAGTCTTATAAGACCAGATAAGATCGGCATTTATTTCTTTAGCAATTAAATTTGCATTTAGAAGATGCAAGTTATTTGTTAATTTAGGCCCACCTTTATGGGAATCAATAATTAAAATTTTCATGAGTATGGAATGATTATGCTTAGATTTTTTAGAAAGTCAAGTGTATTATTGATTATATGCCTCTACCAACCCCACATAAAAAAGAAGAAGAAAGTGAATTTATTAATCGTTGCATGGGTGACGATATTATGAAAAATGATTATAAAGATCAAAAACAAAGGGTGGCAGTTTGCTACTCACAATACAAGAATAGAAAAAAGCAAAAAGCAAAAGCGTCTGAACCTGTTACTTGGGATGATGTACGAAAAGGCGATGTTATCGGCCTCGTTTAAGTAAAATATAGCCTTGAATCAAAATGCCAGCACCAACAATTATTTGGACAATAAATTGAGCGATTTGAATCTTAATGGTCAGAGACATGAAATAATTCTATTTTAAATAAGTCTGCCATGTTATGCAATTCATCTGCATTACATTTCTCGTAATATTCTGAAAAATAAATTTTCTTTACTCCGTAACTTGCTAAATTTTTAAGACAATCAAAACATGGGGCTAATGTAACAGCAACTACTGGACATTCATTTGGTTTTATATATCTTAATAAATTAGTCTCTGCATGAACCACGTATTTTCTACGCTCATCTCTATTTGACCAATCTATTTCAATTTTTGGTGGTGCGCCATTATAAGAAACTCCAGCAATAGATCCATCTTCTCTGATTCCAATTGCGCCAACTTTATACCAAGGATCTTCACTTCTAGTAGCTCCGACTTTTGCTAAGTCTAACCACCATGTTAATTTGGATTTTCTATCCATTCTTTTATTTCGTAATTTGCTTTGCGTTTTCTTTTGTTTGTAGAATATAGCCTATTGTCCCTGCAATAAGAGCAGCGCTCATTGTTGCGACAATGCGGATCGAAACTTCTGCTGTCAAAATATTTTTTACGATACTCTTTACCATATTGTATAGCCTTATCTAAAGACATATCGTTTTTACACTTTAAAATGGAGCACCGTACTGGAATCGAACCAGTTTAATACAGTTTTGCAGACTGTCCCCTAGCCATCTGAGTCACGGTGCGAAAAAATCCCTTTTTCGCAAGAAGGGTAACTTGTTTTTTATGCGCCAACGATAAAAAATTGACTCTCTGGGTACGATTCGAACGTACAGTGCTTTCGCGGAAAGTTAACAGCTTTCTGGGTCTACCGTTCCCCCACCAGAGACTTTTTTTACTACTAAAAATAATAACAATTCAAGCGCCATAACCGCTAGGCGACATCGCGTGTAATTATAATAAAATGATTACAAGAATAATAAATTCAATTAAAGAAAAATTAAATGGAAAACCTTTATCTTTAAGATCCACTCATTGGGAAACTACTAGGAAAAATCATCTTAAATTGCAACCTTTTTGTGTTGCTTGTGGAAAAGTTCAAGACTTACAAGTTCATCACAAACAACCATTTCATTTGCATCCAGAATTGGAATTAGATCAAAATAATTTAATTACATTATGCGAAGAAAAATCTGAACAATGTCATTTAAAAATTGGACATTTGGGAGATTGGAAATCTTTCAATCCAAATGTCGAGAAAGATGCACAAGAAAAATTAGCACTAATTAAAAAAAGTGGGAGATGTGGGTAACGATCCTTAACTAACTAATTCTTTTATAACATTGCCGAAATTATCTGTCAATCTAAATTCGCGACCATTGTAGTTATATGTTAACTTAGTATGATCAAAGCCCATAAGGTTAAGAATTGTAGCGTGAAGATCATGTATATGAACAATATCCTTAATTGATTTACCACCTGTTTCATCAGTTTCTCCATAGCGTTGACCTCCTTTGACGTTGCCGCCCGCCATCCATACAGAAAATGCTTTTCCATTATGATCTCTGCCAGGTGCTCCTGCGCCACCTCCAGCAGTAACAGTTCTACCAAATTCTCCTCCCCAAATTACTAAAGTAGAATCCAATAATCCTCTTTGTTTTAAATCAGTTAAAAGTCCCGCAAAAGCTTGATCATATCGCATTGCAGTATTTGTCATTGCAGTTTTAATATCAGAATGATGATCATATCCACCAACATGAACTTGTACAAAACGAACACCTCTTTCAACTAATCTGCGAGCAACAATCATTTTATTCGCTTCTTCATTTGTTCCATATAGATCGCGAATATTTTGTGGCTCTTTTGAAATATCAAAAGCGTCGGATGCCTCCGTTTGCATTTTAAATGCGGTTTCAAATGCCTCTATTCTTGCTTCAAGTTGAGAATCTTTTTGAAGTCTAGACATGTGCTCAATATTCATTGACTTGGCTAGTTCAAGCTGCCTTCTTTGTCTATCCAATGTCGAAAACTCGCTACGAAGATTTGATAAAATCTCATCAGATTTCATACCTGTGCGATACTGGACGTTGCATCCTTGAAACATGCCTGGTAAAAATGCACATTGCCTCCAATCTGGAGAACCATTTAATGTAATAAATGCTGGCATGTTTTGGTTTGCTGTTCCCAAACCATATGTTAACCAACTACCAAGACTAGGTTTTGGTAATTGTGTTGATCCAGTATTCATCATTTTTTGAGCAATACCATGATCTGGAATATCAGTTTGCATGGAATTTATTATTGCCATGCTGTCAGCGTGTTGACCAAGTTTAGACCAAACTTCTGAAATATGTAATCCAGACTTTCCAAACTGTGGAAAGTTAAAAGGAGAAGCTAATAAATTACCATAGCTGTCTTTCATTCCATCTCTCTTTTGGAGTTCTGGTTTATAATCAAATGTATCTACATGAGATGGAGCGCCAGAAGCAAACAATTGAATTACTGCTTTTGCTTTAACTGGAAAATGAGATGGTTTCGCAACCAATGGAGAAACGGCTTCAGCCGTTATTGGATTTACTCCAAGTATTGAAGCTAGAGATAATCCTCCAAGCCCCCAACCAAAATTAGTTAAAAACTCTCTTTTTGTTGAAAAGGAGTTTGGATGATTTCCACAGTCTTTCATAAAATATTTTACACAGAATTAAGTAAAATAATTAATTCGTTAAAGGAGACTTCTTTTTAAAGAATATTTTTTCTGATGGACACATGCCACAAATATCTTCTTCTTTTCTTAAAGAGAAATCAATTAATTCTTCTTCAGAACAATTAATTTCTAACGGTTTATATTTTAAATATTTATCCCATTCACTACTTAAATTTGGATATTTTTGTTTTTGTAAATTTAAATAAGTTATTAAACAGCATTTCCATAATTTATTATCAAATAATTGCATACATTTTTTAGCTGGACAAATTTCCCAACTTTTTTTTGGATTTTTATCATCAAATGGTTTTACGTTTTCTCCAAAACCATGATACCTTCTCGTCCAAGAATTTAAATCTCTTTTATTATAAGTGTAATAATTAAATGGATATTTTTTTCGCCAACAAGAAATTAAATTTTCAATATTTTTTAATTTTTCAATATATTGGTTTGAATCATCATGAATAGATAAATATAAATCTATATTTAAATCTAATAAAGTTTTTGGTAAGTCTAAATGATTATGTAAGAAAAATCCATTAGTTAATAAATCAAAAGATGAATTTGGAAAATACTTCCTGCAAATTTGTAAAAAATCTATTAAATTTGGATTTAATGTTGGTTCTCCTCCAACAATTTTAAATTTTTTAGGATTTATTCTTTTTGACCATTGTGATAACCAATATTCTGCATCTTCTATAGATACAAAGCCTTTATGTTTGGAATTTGAAAAATGAGAACAGCTTTCACAATTTAAATTACAAATATGCGCAGCATGTATTTCTAGCTGATCTATATTTATAATCATAACAAGTGGGAGATGTGGGTAACGATCCCACCGAGCACAAGTACGCCAAATTTACAGTCTGGACCGTCTCCTTAACGGTATACTCTCCCATTTAAATTACTCTTGACTTCCACAGAAAGTGCAACGATTTACATCATCTTTATCTGGAAGAAACACCCCTGTCTCACATTTGGGACAGTGTTTATAAATTGGCGCATCCCCTTCTTGCAAGATTGAAGAGGTTGCTCGCCTTGCTTCTGACAAGATAGCAGCCAAGCATTTTGGATCATTTGGGTCTTCCATATAAATAGATTTATAATCTATTTTAATATTATCTGTATTGATTTTTTTAGCACCTGTAGAAGACAGAACCAAGCCAACGGTTGTTGTCGTAAATAATGCTAAGACTAATAGGATTTTTTTCATATGTTGGTTTATTTAAGTAAATCTAGTCTCTCCCAGTGTCACACCACTTTGTCAGACTGGCAGGTGTCGCCTTTACAGATGTCTCTCCATTCGTCACACCACTAACCCAGCCCACGCAAAACGTAGACCAGATCCAGCGGCATGGAGCCACTGGCAGGTGTCGCACCCCAATTGGGGGAACTCAATTAATCGTCTCTCCGATTAGTCACACAACTCTTCGACTGAGTATTCCCAGTCCCTGCACCCCGCTACGCAGGGAGGCATGTGTCGCTTTCTCAGCAGGATTTCTATGCTGCTACATTCCAATTACAGCAAAACCTACTACCAGAGGGTTTGTGGTTACTGAGAAAATTGTACGAGAGCTTATCCTCGCTAACAAGTTTACCCGCGACTTGTTTGGAAAAAAATACCTCGTTTGCCCCAACGGGCTACTAGATCAGCGCGGCTCGCTCCAGCTTTTTCCCATTATTTAGCTAAATAAATTGGTTGCAGGGGTGGGATTCGAACCCACGCATACTAGCTTATGAGACTAGTGTCTTAACCTCTTGACGACCCCGCGATTAAATTTCTTTTCTAAATCCGTTTGCATAGACTTCGAATAATTTATAATCTTGTCTAAATTTTAAAGTATCTTGAGCCATTTTTAATGGATCAAATCTACCGTTAGAATTTTGCTTAAGTTCTAAGCTGTATGCTGCCACACATTCATTGTGACCATCTACAACTTCATAGCTTACAAGCGGATTCAATTTTGAATTTTCCATTATCGTTTTGCCAATTGCTTAGACTTTTCCAAAAGAATATCATGAATCATATGACGAGTTTTATAATCTACAATATAACCATTCTCATTAACTGGCAGTTCTTTGCAAGCTAAATCGATATCGAATTGTAAAACTTCTGACATACATTTGATCTTCCTCAGAATACCAATTTCTTTGTATTTTAAAATAGCCCAAAGACAATCTACTTGTGCGGAATTTGCATGTTCAATTGCTTCTGAGATTGTAGGAATTTCCATTTCTATTTGCATATAATCCATACTAAGGCAAGTTTTTTAAAAGTCAAGAGATTTTGCAATCATTTGCGATAAAAGTTTTATCCAACATCCAATTTTCTTCTTTTAAACCTTGAAGTAAATTTCTAGTTCTGTAAGAAGAATTAACAAGAATTTGTTGGCTATGATTTGATAGCCAATCATGACGAACTTTTACATATTGTTGAATCCAAATTTTTTCATCTCCACCATTTACAGGAGTAGTTTCTGGAAATTTATTTCTTAAAAATTTTAACATTGAGCCAGATTGTATAAAAGAATCATAAATAACGAGCATTGAAAAAGGTAAAGTAAATTTCTTTTCATCAAACCATTGTTTTGCTGGTTCCCAATAATGTTTATCAAAAAATTCATCCTGTGCTTCTATCATTATAGGATCTGATCCTGCTAATTTTAAAATAGTAAGCAGAAATTGCTCATGAACCAAAGTAATTCTACCAATTTTATCTTGATACGGTCTAAATTGTTCTGCATGTTTTCCTTTTTTTAAAATATATAAATCAATTAATTTTGATAAATTACCCCATTCTGTTGTCTGGGATTTTCCGTATGTAATTTGTTTAATGCGATTGGGTCCATCATCATATAGCGAGATATTTGCATAATCACCATCTGGTTTTCCAGTCTCTGTTGCGTTTAAAATTTTTTGAATTTTAGTTTTAATTTCGTTGGTTATCATAATCTTTGTCTAGCCTCCATTTTTGTAAGGCTATATATATCATCTACACCAGCATAAGACATAGTTGATCTTAAGCCTTGTTCAATTTTTTCGTGCAATTCTAAAATATTTAAATTATTACATTCTATTTTGGACTCTTTGCCTTCTACATATTTATCGTATCCTTTATTTTTTGAGGATGCAGAACCATAAAAAAGCTTATGAGTTTTGTAAAAATTAAATTCAGCTGGACTGTCATTACATGATGCGAACATACTACCAATCATTACCATTTGTGCGCCAGCGTTAATTGCCTTTGCTACATCTCCAATTTCTCTAATTTGTCCATCTGCAATAATTGGAATATTACAATTAAGCGAAATTTCTTGCACAACTGAATACATTGGAGTTCCAACACCCGTTGAATTATAAGTCGTACATGCTGCGCCCATACTCAAACCGACTTTGACAGCATCTGCACCCCATTGAATTGCGTCTTCCACTCCTTTTGAAGATCCAAAATTTCCAACAATTAATTTTGGTTTATATTTCCAGTTTAAAGATTTAAAATGTTCGCAGATATTTTTTACTAGAACATGATGTCCGTGAGCAACATCAATAGTAATAAAATCAATTTTAAATGCTGATTCTGATAAATGTTGAACAAAATCAATATCATTTTGTTTAACTCCTATACTTATACTTAATGGAAATAATCCCTGACTTCTAGCTAACCAAGGAATTATTTGATTATAATAATCATAAAATCTATGTAAGATATAAAAATATCCAGATTTTGCCAAAGTCTCTGCTATCTTGAAATCTATGCAACAAAACATGTTAGCTGGAATTACTGGCGATTTGAAATTATAACCAAGAAAATCAATAAAAGTATTAACATCATCTCTAGATTTTATTTTCGAATAAGATGGTAGTAAAACTACATCTTTGTACGATAACATTTGCATCATATTATTTAATAACTATAGATAAATTACCCACTGAATCTTTGACCTGTGCAAACCCTTCAATCCAAATCCCTTCTTCAATAAATGAAATTTTACAATTTGGATCAAAGAAAATTTGATCTGGAAAATTTTTTAAAGAAATCATATGAACTTGAGATTTGTTAGTTAAAATTTTTTCCAAAATAAATTCTGAATCTTGCAAATCTTTAAATAAGTTATTAGTTCCAACTATTTTTACTGTTTTTTCCATATTGTTGTTTTTATATTTTTTATAATATCTTCCATTTTAATTAATGATATTTCATCTTTTCTACCTTTTCGAGAATATATTGAATATAATGCATCTGATACTTTATCTACTTTTGCAGATGTATTTACAATTCTTTCGCATAAAAGTATTAAGGGTTTTTTGGGAACAATTATAAAATCATCATTTCTTTCAAAGGCTATAAAATCAGAAGCTCCATAAAGCCATCCGCTATTTCCATTTATATTTTTAAATTCTATCCATACAAATTCATCGTTTGATTCACTTGAAGATCTGGAAGTTTTTTTGCAAGCTTTTACATCTATAAAAGTTTTTTCATCTTTATTCGTAATAATAAAATCTATATTTGATAATTGCTGTTTTAAAGTAGCTTTTTCTATTTTTAATTTTCTATTTTTAGCTAAAATTTCAAATAGATCTTCTGCTTTACCTCCCATTTCGCTGCTTTCGCCAGTTTTATCGAATGCACTTCTGTACCTCATATATATAAGTGTAAATCTTAATTGTAAAAAGTCAATCTTTAAATTACAATTGGTATGTCAACATTTTCAGACCAATCAATTAAAAATAGAAAAGATCTGGGAATATCCTTTTTGGATTTAGAGCCAACAGCTATTTTAGAACTTTATGAATTTTATTTTGATGCAGATCAAGAACCATTTAGATTTCACTCTGGAACAAATAATTTAACAAAAGATATTGTTTGGAATGGTAAAAGTTATTACGCTTCCGCGATTGAAGTAGAAGGTTTTGAGGCTAATATAAATGGAAGATTGCCAAGACCAAAAATTACAGCCTCAAACAAAGATTATATTATATCAAATATATTAAGAGATTATTCTGATTTTAGAAATGGAAAATTTATTAGGGTAAAAGTCTTCTTGAGACATTTAGATGATATTAATTTTGATTCGAATGTAAATCCATTTGGAACTCCTAATGCATACATGTATATTTCCAAAGAAAAATACTTGATATCTCAAAAAATAATGGAGAACAAACAAGTTGTTCAATTTGAATTAATCACTCCGTTTGATATGCAAAGTTTGGAAACAGCTGGAAGAGGTATTTATGGAAGATATTGTTATTGGCAGTACAGAGGCATGGGTTGTAATTATCAAGGAGATGTAATTTGTAAAGAAGACGATTCTGATTTTCTTTTTAATCCAAATCAACATATTAAAACATCCGCTGGAAATTTAATTTATGGAAATTTAGATGCAACTATTACTAATTTTTTATGGACTCCTAATAAAGATTATGTTTCTGGTGATTTGGTTTGTTTAATAAATTCTGATTTAAACGGCATAAAAGATCCACCTGTTACTTGGTTTATTTGTAAACTAAATCATACATCTGCAGCTTCATTGACCCCGAATAAAGATTTTACAAGATGGGATAAAGATGGTTGTTCTAAAACAATGTCAGCTTGTAAAAAAAGATTTTTGCTTGATACTTTTACTAATTCTAGAGGCGCAGTATCTTATAACGATAGCGTATCAAGTGCTAAAATTTTACCATTTGGTGGATTTCCAGGTACTGATAAATTTAGATATGATTAAAGAATTTTTATTTGATAAATTAGAAGATTTGATCTTATTTTTAAAAAATGAAGCTGAATCAAGTTTATTTTCTGAAATATGCGCCTTAATTGGCACAGATGAAAATGGAAAATATTGTTATAGACACATGCAAAATAGATCTAAAAGTCCAGAGAATTATTTTATTATTGATCCTTATGATTATTTAAGTTTCATAATGAAAAGAAATTGCTTCGGAGTTTTTCATACACATCTTATGGGAGATGAAAAGCCATCCGATTTTGACTACAAAACATCGGAAAATTGTTGTTATCCATTTTTGATTTATTCTTTAACCACTGAAAAATTTTTTATTTATGAACCCGAAAACAAGGATTATGATGTAAATATAATACAAAGGTTAAAGGAATTAATATGACAACTATAGTTTTTCATGGTCTTCTTGCAAAAAAGTTTGGAAAAAAAATCAAAGTTCATCTTGGAAGATTGAATGATTTTGTAGTTGCCATAGATGCGATTAAATCTGGATTTAGGCAATTTCTTTTGAAATTAAATGCAAATAATCAAGATTATACAGCTCATTTAGAAAAAAACGGTACTGAAATTCATTTAGTTCCCTCGATTACTGGATCTGGAAAAACTTTAATGATTATTGTAGCGGTTATTTTAATTATTATTGCTTGTATAGTTGCTTGGTATTTAGCGCCTTATCTTGGATCAAGTTTTTTAGGCACTTTAACTGGAACGGCAGCTTTCACTGGAGGAATGAGTACTATAGCTGGAATTAGTGTAGTTGCCGTAGGTGTGGCATTTACAGTAGGAGTAAATTTGCTAATTACTGCATTAACGATGCCAAAAGCACCTGGAAGTAGTGAAGCTACTGGCAAAGCCGCAATGATGGCTAATGGTGGATCAACAAGTACGCTTGATTCTAATGCCAGATCTTTTGTTTTTGATAATCTTCAAAATAATGCTTCACAAGGAAATGCAGTTCCAATTGGATATGGAAGAATGAAAGTAGCATCTAATATAATTAGTGTTGCAATGAAAAATTATTCTTTAGATCAATTTTTTTCTAATGAAGCTTTTGGAAGTAGCGTGGGAATAAAAATGTATGACTAAAATATCAATACATGGAATTTTAGCAAAAAAATTTGGAAAATCTTTTATTTTTAAAATAAATAATGCTGCTTCTGCTATAAAAGCTATAGATGCAAATAAAGAGGGTTTTATACAGGAAATAAAAAAATTAAATGAAAGTGGATTAAATTATTTTATTGTTATAAATGGAGAATTTGCTCAAAATGAAAATGATTTTATTGAAAAAAGAAAAATACAAACAATAGATATTGTTCCATCTATATGTGGAAGTGGTGGAGCGATTGTTAGTTGGGCTACTGGAACTGCAGTAGCTGATTTCGCAATAGGTGAAACCGTTAGTGCATTTTTGATTAACGCAGCTATTTCCGCAGCTATTTCTGTAGGTATATCATTTATAATGAATTCTTTGCAAAAGCAAACAGAACCTCCTCAAACTGTTTCTGCAATTGCAGTTGGAGGTGTTACTTCAATTTTGGAAGCTCAAGGAAAAAGCTATGTATTTAATAATATGCAAAATATAGCTTCACAAGGAACCGCACTTCCAGTTGGGTATGGTAGAGTTAAAATAGCGTCTTATTTATTGGAAGCTAATGTAAAAAATTATTCATCAAATGAAAGTGCTGGATCTCAATTTTATTCCAGTAGCGCGAGTTTAATACAAGATTTTTTAAATTAATGAAAAATATTTTAAATAAAAAAAGATTAATGATTTGCGGTGCTGGTGGAGGCGGTGGTGGTGGTGGTAGTGCGCCCCCACCCCCACCCCCACCTGTTATTACTCAATATCCTGGTGTACTTGCGCCCCCTCAAATGGGACAATTAAATACTCTAGCTTCTTTCTCTTATGCGGAAATGATTGATTTACTTTCTGATGGTCCAATTGATGGTTTGGTTAATAAATTTGGTAGAAAAGTTTACGATGAAAATATATTTGAAGGTATTTACTTTAACGATACACCAATCAAAGAAACTTCAACGAGCCAAATATTTAATTTTTCTATACAAAATCTTAAAAATTATTTAATTAATCATTTTGATTACTTTTCTGGACAATCTTTTTTGCAAGATACTAATTTTCCTAGAGTCACTCCAATAAATGCATATATTGATATAAATGGAAATTCTTATTTAGGTCCAGGAATTACAATAAGTTCTTATCATCCTAATGCTTCTATATCTGCATTTATAAATTCAAGAGGTGGAAATGTAGCTAGTAGAGATTTAATTCAAAAAGCTTTTGATAAATCACCTGTATATGATGAAAAACCATTTTTAACAATTATAGATATTCCTTCAATGAATGTCATTTTTCCAGAGGGAACTTTTGATACTTCTGAGAATGGTGGAAAAAACCCAATTCAAGCAAGGATAAGTAATTTATCTGAAAATATTTATTTTTCAATAGGTTCTGATAATTTAACTTCATTTAATTATTTTGAACTTCCAAGAACATTCTTGGCAAATGATAGTACTAATTCAGCTGGAAAGAAAACATTTTCAAAATCAATAATATCTTATGGAAATTTTTCTGCCTCAAATTTAAAAATATATATATGGTCTATTTATGGAAATGAAGGAATAAAAAATATAAACACTATACTTGATAAGTATTTCACAAAAATAATTTTTCATCAAAATAAACAGTCTTTATATAATTTTAATTTAGTTGAATCTGAATTTAGAAGTGGATCTGAGGTGCAAGCACCTTTAAATTATTTTGATTCTGTGTCTATTGATACCGAATATAAACAATCTTTATTTGGTGCTTATTTAGTTAAAAATAATTTTACTCCGAATTCTGCAATTGCTGCTGGAGGAGTTCAAAGATTACTCGCTTTATGTTTCACACCTGGAATTTGTCCTCCAGTAAATTTATCACTTGAGGATGAAACTAGTGATGATATTAGATATATAAAAACTTGGCCTTTAGAATATGATTGTAAGGGAAATCCATTTATTATTTCAAATGCTAGAGTTAATTATACTCAATTTGATAAAACATCTAGTACCAGAACATCTCAAGAAGCTATTCCAATTACTCATTATATAGCAAATGAAAATGTGGAGCAAGTTTATATTACACTTGGAATTGATCAATTATTTGATACTAATCATATTGATATGGTTTCATTAAATAGTGTTATTAATGGAACTAAATCATTAACTGCTGCTGATGTTATTGGTGGTATTGGAACTTACGCACAATTACCTGGAAATTATATTTATGGAGGATCTAATGCTGCGCTTGCTAGTTCTGCAAGTTATCAAAAAGTTACAAGATCTGACGATGGACAAATCAGCACTACTGCTGCGTGCGATTTTTCTATGGTTCAGCAACAAGTTACTGCTGGAACAAAATTACCTACAATTGTAAGTGTTAAAGTTGAAACGGGATATGAAAATTGCGAATCAACATATATTGGAGATTATTATTCTTATAAATATGATATATTTGGAATTGGATCGCAAACATTTGTTGATTTAGGAAGAAAAAATTATCCCTTTGTTTTTTCTCAACAGTTAAATTCGATAAATTCTCCAACATATGGACAATCAAGAATAAATTTTGAAATGAAATTTTGGGTTCTTTATAATTGTACAACTCAACAAGGACAGTTGATTTTCATGCCAGCATCTAGTTACAATAATTATGCTGGTTATAGTTGCACTTGCATTCAAGAAATAAATTTTGGTCAATTACTAAATGATTATAATGGTGGTTTTCAAATAGAATATAAAACTCATCAAGAGTCTTATACAGCATACGATCATTGCGGCAATCCATATACAGATTATTATACAGCTACAGATTATTTAAGTCTTGGATCTACAAAAGACATATATATAAAAAGTTATGGAAATTTATTTTCAAATAATCAACCATTAGTTGATGGAAATTGGAAATACATACCTGGACTTAATTATGTTACGGCTGGAAAAGAATGGGTTGATATGGGATTGGGTTATGTAGCTTATAGAAATTTAGATGGTGCTTTTGTTCGCCCAACTTATTATTTAAATGACGCTACATCTCAAACTATAACTTTTCCAACATTAGGATCTTTAAGTAGTTATACAATAAATAAAATTAATTTTACAGCACCAAACTATGATTCTTTGACTTGGAACTGTTTCAAATATTTATTTAAAATTTATGGTTGTATACCAAGCGATATAGATTTTGTAGGCGGTGTAATGTGTCAAAATGTTAATTTAGATGGTAATAAAGTTGTGACGACAAGTGCGCAAAGATGGGTTGATGGATATTACGATAATAATGATAATTATCACGATGGTTATTATGAGACAGATTATACTTCCACTAATGTAAGTCTTGCTAATGTATTAAAAATAGAGTATTTTCAAGTTTGCGCTACAAATCTTTGGGATGGTACTTGGCAAGCAACGTCCTCAGATAGCATTAAGTTACCAGCAGCAAAATTAGATGCTTATGGAAAATCTATTAGAAGATATGTTAAAGTTACTAAATTATCTCATGAAACTTTATCTTCATTAATTCAAAAATCAATTAATTTAAATAAAGTAACCGAAATTATTCCTCAAAGATTTTCGTATCCTTTTTCTGCAATTGTTGGAACAAAAATAGATTCAAGAGCATTTTCTCAAGTTCCTAATAGGACATTTGATGCAAAATTAAAAAAAGTATTAATTCCTTCTAATTATTTTGCATTTAATGAGGATGGAGATGATTTAAGGTATACAACTTCCAATGGAGCCGCTTGTATATATCAAGGAGATTGGGATGGAACATTTAAATTAGCTTGGACAAATAATCCAGCTTGGATATTAATGGATCTTTTAGTAAACAAGAGATATGGATTAGGAAATTATATTGAGTCAAATCAAATTGATATTTGGGAATTATATAAAATATCAAGATGGTGCGATAAAGTGGATGATAATGGATTTTACTATGGCGTTCCTGACACATATGGGGGCATAGAACCGAGATTTACATTTAATGTTTTAATTAAAGATAGATTTAATTTATTTGATATGTTAAATCAAGTAGCTTCTACATTTAGAGGTTCTGTTTACTATATGAATTCATTAATAACATTTGATTGCGATAGAATCAAACCTCCCATCGGGGAATTTACTAACAATGATGTAAAAGAGGGAATTTTTAATTATACAAATCACAAAAAAGATGATGAATTCACTGCTGTTGATGTATCGTATATGGATTCAAAGGATAACTTCAAACCAAAAATTGAATATGTTGAGGATTCAGATGGAATTAGAAAAAAGGGTATTTTAAAGAAATCTTTAACGACTCTTGGAACAACATCTAGAGGACAAGCAAGGAGAATAGGTAAGCATTTCTTATATCAAGTTGGTAAAGAACTTACAAATGTCACATTTACAACAGATTTAAAAGCGTTGCTTTATAAGCCTGGCGATCTTCTTTATATAAAAGATGAAATGTATAATGCGAATAAAAATTTTGGTTATATTAAAGATATAAAAAATATTGATGATAACTCTTTTAAAGTTGTTATAGATACTATTTTAGATTCTGGTATTTATAATACTAATGAAATTTCCTTATATACTCCTGTTGCAAAACCAAAATATGAGGATATGAAGAGTTATACAACAAGCACTCCAAATACATTTTCTATAGATAAGAATTTTTTAAATGTTTTTGCTAGAAGGGGTAGTCTTACAACATGTGCTTTTTTTGGTACTGCAACACCTTTTACTTCAACATATAACAGCTATTTAAATGGAGTTTTAAATACTTCTGTAAATGGTTGGTGCGGTTTACTTTCAGATATAAATTATACAACTGAAACACTTTCTTCAATTTCTGATATTATAAATTATTATAAAATAAATGCTTGTTTTACATATTTACCAGCGCATCCAGTATATAAAACTCCCGATTCATCAACAAAATGCTGTTATATAGATTGTGTATCTGTTTTTTTATGTTATGTTAAAGGTAAAGATATTTACAATAATGCTTCTGATGGTTTTTGGCAAATGAATAGTTCTGTGGCGGTAGTTAAATTTGATACTACTAATAAAAATATTGAAAATACTAGCGCAAATTTACCTTATATATGGGAGTACTTTAATACTGCAGTATTATGTTTGATGAATTATAATGGTGGTTATACAACTAATGATTATACATCAGCTATATTTTTTAATCCAAAATCAAATTATACATTTTTTAATAATACAAATTTAATTCCTAGTTTTAATATTTTAACTTACAATAAAAATACAATTCCATATAACAGTTTAATAGAATCTGATAGACCTTCAATAGAAAGTTTTTATATAACTGGATATTCAACTGGTTCTTATAGTGGCATATATACAGGTATTTATACAGAAAAAGGTGGATATAATCAATATACTGAGTTATACGTTACAAAATCTGGAAAAAATACAACATTATCAGACAATGGATATTTTGGATCTAATAATTCAAGTTTGAATTATACGAATAATTTTTCAAAAATAAAAACTTCATATGATCCATTATGTATTCCAATTGGAAGTACTTATTCTTTAAATATTTTAAATAAAAAGAATAAAATATTTAAAATAAATTCTATATCAGAAAACTATATAAATGAATACAATATAGTAGCCGCAGAATATGATAGCAATAAATTCAAAGAGATTGAAGAGGGTGCTTATATTGACAATTTAGAAAATACATTTAATTTTTTAAATGCATATAATGCTAGTTCGCAAGCAATAAAAGCAAATTATCTTACAACTCCAATAATAATAGATCTATCTTTAATTCAATTTAATGGTTCAAGTTATTTATCCTTACAATGGAATGCTGTTTTAAATGCAAAAACGTATACGGTATACGTAAAAACGCCATCTAAACAAACTCAAAATTTTATAGCAACTATAAACGCAGATTCAATTGATAGAAATACAAATAAATATATTTACAATTATCAATTACCAGCTATTTATGAACAAGGTTCGTATACACTTGGGGTGCAAGCGTCCGCACCTTTTGTGGACGTTGCACCCTCAGTTGTAGGTAGTTTATATAGCTTCTCTCCAGAAACTACTAGGTCAATTACTTTAATAACTTATTAAAGTTTTTTAATATAAGTTTCAACGTCTTTTTGAAATCCACTTCTTAGATAGAATTTTTTAATTTTCTGAGAAAGTGGATGACTTTCAGTTACATTCATAGAAATATATTCACAATTTTGTTTTCTAGCAAAATCTAATGCTTCTTTGTAAAGCCTCATGCCAGCAACTGAATTTTTTGATAACCAAAGATATTCATCCATGAATTTTTTACCAAATTTTTCCGATTTTCTAATCATTCCTATGAACATTGCATCCCACTTTTCACCATTAAAATGTGCCCATGCATGTATATTCCATAGCAATAAAGATTCATGACATATAGATTTTGCAATTAATGTACAATCATGCTTTAAATCTAAAGCGTGTCTATATTTTTCATTATCTTCTTGAAACAATTCTTGAATATCTTTTGATACCTGCTCGGCTTCTTCAAGAGAAGTGATCTTTTTTACTAGTGATTGAGAACTCATTGTTTGATTAAGAAAATTAATTTTCTACACTCTTTAGCGGGAATTGAAGAGTAACTTTTCCAATTTACAATATCTTCGTTTTGATAAGTCTTATCTTTCCACATTTGGCGCAAATGATCCAAAAAATCTTCAAATGTGTTTATGCCTAAAGTTTTATTTACATGAGCGCTTAATAGAGCTTGGGGAGAAATATCGGCAATTTCAATAGTTTCTTCTTTCTTAAAATTTGAAACAATTTTATTATTTTTTGATTTGTCAATTTCATCATCACCGACAATATTAATTCCAAGGTAGTTGCGAACACAACGAACAAATGCACGATTTGTAGCAATTGTTTCTAGGAATTTCGCACAGAAATCGTTTGTATTTTCAAGAGTGGCATTAGCCATATCTTCAAAAGCGCAAGGATCTTCTAGAATAACCATCGATGGAGCAGCATCCCTCAAAGCTTTCCAGTGGATTTTGCACTTAACAACCACGTAATCTCTATCACATTTAATCACTTCGTATGAAACTTGATTGTAGCCCCTAAGCTTTGCAAGCTCTTTAAGACCCCCAAGTTTAATTAAAAGCTGATTGTCTGCTAATCCGTCTGCAGAGTCAGGAATAGGCTTCCCACGCAGTTCAAACCACTCTTTATTGGGGTAAAGATATTCTGACTTAACCATCGCTCTCCAATTAATGGAGCCATCTTGGTTGAATTTGAATTTGCTTTCAACTTGAGTTTCTGCTGGTGGATGTGTTTCGACTTCAGTTTGTACTTGTTCTTTCATAGAATAAAAAATGTTCTGCTTCTTTCCAAAAATTTATATCATCATAAATCACTTGATTTAAATTGTCAAGTTGTTTTCCAATTTTTAGATGACATTCGCTTGGATATAGCTGCCCATTTGATAAAAGAACTTTGTTTGTTAAAAAATTACAATTATTTTTTTGTACTTTTTCAGCTCTTTCTTTCCAATTATCAAACTCAACCCTATATTCAAAAAATTTATTTTTTACTTCGGCTATGGAATCTTCATTGTCGCAACAAATTGTAAAATTTATTTTACTCCTTTTTAAATTTTCTAAATATTTATCCTGCAAATCCGTTGTTTTTAAATATAGATGGTTAACATTAGACTGAGCTAATTTTAATATATTAATATCAATTGGTTTATTAGTTATAATATTGCACCTGCACTGAGATAACCAAAAAAGAATATTATCTTCGTTAAAATGTAAATCAGCTCTTAAATATAATGTTTTTGATTTATCAGCTAAATCTGCTTTGAAGTCAGGAACGACTTCTACAAAGTCAAGATGGTAATGAGATCCTATATATTTGGTACAGAAATTAACTTCTCCATTAATTTTTAAAAGTTTAAAAATAGAATTAGCAATTGTTTCTGGCTTTATGCTTCTGATAGTCTTTGGATCTTCTTGGTAACCATAAGATGGTTTGTTTTCACCTCTATCCGCATCTAATATAATCAACTTATCTTCACTACTCCAATATGGTTTTGCATGAGCTGGATATACATGAGAATATAACACTACAATTGGAATATCATAAATACTTGCGATATGAACTGGTAAACTGTCTATTCCAACATGCAGCTTTGAATTTTTTATTAAAAAACTAGATTGTTTATAATTTAAATGTAAAAAGTGTCCATCAACATTTAATTTTGGATCTTCTGGACCGCCGATTTGATAAATTGCATACCCTTGAGTATGTAAAGTTTCTCTTATTAAATTCAAGACTTGTGGAAAGTATTCGTAGTATTTGGAATCAATTTTATTGTCGCAATGAATTGTAATGTATTTATCATGAGCGACTGGAAAAAAATGATCAGCTATAATTGGTTTGCCAATTTTAACACCAAGCGATTTAGCGTATTCTTCTATTAAATGAGCCATATTATTTTAATGAAAATTGAATCTTATCTTTTCCGTTGTGATGATAGCCATATATTTTTTGTGTTGTTATATATGGTAAAAAAGCTATTTCAAAAAATCCTTTATGCGATCCTTGCCCTTCTAGGAATAAAAGATTATCACAAATTGGTGAATATGGTAAAACTTTATGTACCGCTGGATTATCTCTAATTAGATCAAAAAATCTAGGATCTGTAAAAATATATAAGTTTAAATCTTTATAAAGAATTTTTAAATTTTCTAAAAGGGCATTCACCATCAATACATCTCCTCCTGACTGAGGGATAACTACCGCTAATCTTCTTCCTTCATCGTGTTGATCTAAAATATCTTTAAATTCTACTTGCTTTGGTTGATTTATTTTTTGAATTGCTTGATTTATTATATTTTGATATAATGAATCTCTGGTCATACCATTTCTGAATTGGTTCATCCATTCAATAAAAAATGCATGATTTTTATCTACTTCTTCGTTTAAAATATTTTTATATAAATCTATAATAAAATCTTCGTTTGAGACATTATCGATGGGTTGATAATTTGGGTTGCATTTCTTTTCTTCAAATAAATTTTCAAAATTTACATCTGGCATAGAATCAAAAATTTCTTCTAATTTTTTACCAATAACTTCTGTGGAAAAATTTTCAATCGTCCATTGTCGAGCTTTCGTACCGATTTCTTGTTTTGTTTTTTCGTCCATTAAAAATACTTGCTCTATTCTAGAACAAATACTTTCTGGTAATGTTGACGCCTTAATAAACTGAGTGCCTGGCTCTCTATATTCGGTCCAATCTAATGGAAAACCACCGCTTTCTTCCGTGCAGTTGTCTTCCCCGCATGAATAGTTTGTTACAAGAGTAATTAATTCTGTTAATTTAGCTTCTTGAATAGGAATTTCTTGCCCACCACTTGTAAATGGATGGCAGTATACGTCCATTAAATTATAAATTTCATTCAATTGACTTTCTGAAATTCCAGCAACTGTGCTAGTGGTATGCTGTGAGTTTTCGGCTCTGCAGCTTTTGCAAGGCATAGCTTGTCTTGTAAATGGTCTAATTTCATAAGATCCGCAAGCATGACAAACATAAGTTGTTAATACCAAATCTGTTGAGATATTTTTTTCTCTTAAAAGCCTTGGGATATCCCAACCTTCTGACCAGTTTGTATGTAACAGTAATTTTGCTTTAGATTGCGGATTATTTTTTACAAATGAATTAAATCCATCCAATAAATTTGGAACAGACTTTCTTAACTGGTTTCTAAAAACAAAACCAACAATGAACTCATCGTTTAAATTTAATTTTTTTCTAAGATTTTGTCTTTGTTCTGCTGGTAATTTATAGAAATTTTGAATATCAATTGATCCTCTTAGCGTATTAACATTATATCCAAGTTCATTTAATGCCTTTTGCGCAAAAGTTGCCCATACATAATAATGTTTGATTTTAGGAGCTGCATTTACTGCGTCTGGTAAAATTGGTAAGCTGTCTAATGTCGTCCAAACTATAGAATTAATTTTATTCCACCAAGGTTTATCCCAATATCCATTAAAGCCCCAAATATCTTCTACTCCAATATAGATGTCTGGTTTTTCTAGTTTAATGATTTCGTCAATCATTCCAGCTCCGTATCCAAGTGCATGATCAATGCCTGGATTTTGTGCTTTTAATTGTTCTGCTTTTTGAGGTGGTGGATATGTTCCATAACATTTCCAAGGTTGTCTCTTACAATCTTGGGAATCAAACGCTATTCCATTTGCAGCTTCAATTATTTCGTATTTGCCAGTTGAAAATAAATATTTTAATATATTTTTACAATTCTTTCCAAAGCCTGTGAAAGCTCTTGAAAAGTTCGAATGGAATAGAATTTTTTTCTTCATTATTCTTGTGAAGTTATTTTTCTGTTGTAATAGATTTCGGTCAATGTAAATTTTAAAAATTCAGACAAAGCTTCAGCTTCCCCCAATTCAATACCAATCCCGAACTTTTGATTGCCATTTCTAGAAATAGAAAACGAAAATGCATCAGTTCCATCTTTCTTTTGATATGGTTTAAAAGAAATTTGCGTTTTATTCTCTTCAAAAGTATGAAATGCTGAGAAATCCTTATATTGACGAACCGCATATAGCATTCCACCGATTTCATTTTCATTTAATTTAATATTTAAATTTTTTTCTGGAACTTTGGCATTTTCCGAAAAAGATCCAGTTCTTGTATTTTCATTCCACGAAGCTTGTTGAATGGCGCTAACATACAAAGCCTTTTCTTCGCCTTTTCCTTGGCCTATTTTAAATTGGAAAGCGCATCCTGTATTTTTAGGATTAGGTTTATATAGACTAAATTTCATATCTGATTATAATAATAAAGGAGACTCTTTCTAGAAAGTGTAAAAATTTAGATATGAATGGTAATTATTTTAAAGTTAGTAAACTACATAGTGTAACAGGCACTTCTGATTATAGCATAAGTGGTGGAGGATTACTACATGGTATTTATAATCCATATAATTCTTCTATTGTTATAACTGTTGATTCCGTGTTTCCGATACACGTTCCTACCGATGGCTATATTTCTTTTCCAAATCCAGTAGCTTTTAATACTATAAAAGCTTCCGTTGGTAGTGGAATAATTTCATATAGTTAAAATGCCTAATCCAGTATTTCCATCGTCTGCTATAAGTCATGGCAAAGTATCTCCTTTGCTGAATTATATATATGATGGTAATGATGGAGAGTGGCGACCTTTAACTCCAGCTGACTTAGCTGGAGCAGATGGATCTTCTTTTGAATTTAGACCTCCAAGCGCCTCTGTATGTAGAGTATTAAATTTATCTGGTAAATCTATTGAGGTTAGTCAAGCAGCTACTAAACTTGCTGGATTTTTTGTTGATAATAATTTAAATGATGAACCTCTTTATATTCAATTTTCTGGATATAATACAGGCTCTTCAGTATTGACGTATCCAATTTATGCTCAATCTACATTGGATCAAAATTTTACATATTCAATTGATGGATTCCAAGGAATTACAACTAGGATAACTACAGATAAAGAAGGTTTATTTGGTTGGCAAGGTAATAATGGTGTTGGATTAATGACTAATATTTATTATAGACTTTAATATGCCTCTTTACAGAAGAACATCTAATTCATTAAAAGGTTTTCCATCTTTTGGATGTAATGGTAGCGTAGCTTGTTCTGGTCAATTTGTTTTTTCAAATTCAATACAACAAACTGGCGCAAATCAATTTTTATATATGGTTTGCGAAAATAATACAGAAGGATTTGGGTTTTCTGGTTTCGAAAATTCAACAGGATATTTGCATATTAATTTGGATCATTCATATTTAACGCAAGGATGGTTTATAAAAAATAATATTATTGCTATAGGGGAATATGCTGATGGATCGCAAAGCGAATATTTTAATACTGAATTAAATTCTTTTGTTTTTTCAGAAGCAAATTCTTGTTTTGATATAATTCAATCGTGTTCTTCACTTTTAGCCCAGACTAGACCTGACTTTAATGTTCAAATTTTTTCTACTGATAGTGGAATTAAATATCAATTTACAGATTCATTTCAAACAAAAATGAAATGGACTTCAAAAATAGAAGTTATACAGAATATAAACAAAGAAAAAATAGAATTTTCTCCGCAAGTTGTAGAAAATTCTTTGCAAAATGGTATATTTCCTCCTAATTCTTTATTTAATTTAGCATCTGATCAATTTATGGATCTTAATGGTGGTTTAGAAGGAGACGCTCAAAATAATAATAATATAGATGCTGGTATAGATTAATTTATTTTTAAAATAGAATTTAATTTTTTAAATTTTATCATTTATTATATATGGAATTCCAACTTCAATCTCCAAAAACATTAACAGTAAGACAGGCAGAAGTAATTACCTTAGAAAAAGTAGTTATTCAAAGAATATTAGATGATCCTCTTGCAAAGAAGGTTATCGTATGGCTTGAGGGTGTTCAGCATCCCGTAGAATTGGGTAATCTTTCTAATGAAAATTATGATAATCCCGAATGGAGCAATGAAAGTCTATTAGCATCTGTGCAAACTTTTATCTCTGCATTATCAGATGCAACCATTTAATTTTAAAAATATGCAATTAAAAACCCCGTTATTTTAACGGGGTTTTTTTATTATATGAAAAGAATTAATTTTTATGCGTAAGCTATTAAACTATTAGGTGGTTGCTTATTAATAATTCCATGCTCATTATAAATTGTTACCTGTGGTAAAGAATGTGCATTTTCTTGTATAGTCCCTTCTGTATTGATTGGAAGGGAATTTTCGGGCGTATTATCATTAGCTTTATCCATTGCCCTAAACAATGGTTGAAGAGCCATATAATTCGATACTTGTTCTACAGGTTGTATATTCATTTTTATGTTAGAAGTTTTTGATAATTTCATTTAGATCGAAAACGTCTGCGGATGAGTATGGATAATCATGCGTGCGATGTCCAGAAAAATCGTACTCTTCAATATAGCCTTCTACAGTGCAGTTATTGACTACTTTAAGTTTTGAATCTGGTAAAATATTTTTATGATTTTTATACCCAAAAACATCTGGTTTATTCGTTACCCAACAAACAACAGCATTTTTATTTAAAGCTGCGGCAGTATGTTGCATGAAGCTATCAATTGCTAATAATGCATTTGCGCTATTAATCAAACCAAATAAGTCTCTAAATGGTGCATGTACATGTTGTACATTTTGTAATTTAATTTGATCTTCCCTACAAATTTGCACAACATGAAATTTTTGACCTAGTGTATTAGCGATCATTTGAGCTTGGTGCGGTGGAATATCTCTATTCCAACTATACTGCACTTCTTTACTACCGCCTCCAAATGGTTGAAACATTAAAATTGGTTTACCGTTTGGGGATTGCATTCTTGTTTTATTTTGTTCAACTGGATTAATAAATAATTCTGGTTTTACTCCATCAAATTTAACGCCTAAAATATCACACCATGCTTCTGTTAGATGCTTTGTTTTAGTTAAATAACCCTTCGCTAAATACGGTTCATCACACATGAAGATAACTTCATTTCCTCTAACAATATCATCGTAAAAATATGGAGCCATTCCAACCCTATATACTCTATAAATATTTGGATTCCCAATAAATACCTCTGGATATCCAGTTAAAACAATTAAATTATGTTCTTTGTACATTTTTTTGATGGCTCTACATACCGCAGTAGCCATAATTGATTTACCAATGCCACCATTGACTTGAAAAATTATATACTTCATTATATCAATTATAAATTGTACAGTGTAAAAATAAAGATGGAACATTTTCAAGATATAGGAAAGGTAGCAGGCGTAAATCTGGCAGCTATTGCCATATCTTGGAGTAATTTAGAAGGTTTTTTTAGAATTGCTGGATTAATTGTTGCTTTTATTTATACATGTTTAAAAATTTGGGATCTTTTAATAAAATGGAATAAATAATATGTCTTTTATTTTAAATAATACAGCTACACAAATAAATTCTACTTTAAGTCAATCGGTTCTTCAAAATTCTGGTAACTATGTAGGTCCAACTGGAAACAACGCTGATAATGATGCGGCGTTTTGTATTCAAACAAGAAATAAACAAACTGCTTTATATATAGCAAATGGCTACACATCATTTTTGCATAGCAATGTACTTGGATTCAACTCAGTAAATGCTGATGCATCAATGTGTCTTTATGCTAATAAAGGATTTACTGCTACAGATAATTCCGCGACATATTTTTCTGCATGTAATGGACAGTTAAGATTTGGAACTTTAACTGATAAAACTGCATTAGTTATTAATAGTAAAAAATTAGGTCTTGGTACAGAATCTCCATATTGGCATTTGGATATGCAATGTGATATTAATGCAGGCTATGTGTTAAGAATGCAAAATAATAGCACTGGAGTTGGAAACCAAGGATCTATAGTTCAATTAGGAACATTCACTTCTGGTAATAATAGCACATATTATTCATACAATTATGAAATAAGAGCGGGTCAAAGTAATCCTGCTTATCCTTATGCCTATAGAGGAGGAAATACAATTGAAACTTATGATGATGCAAGAAGACATACTTTTAGAGGATGTAATGCTAGAGTAAAATTATTACTTCATGATAATGGAGATCCAGGCAGTATAACTGAATCTTATTTTCTTTCTTGTAATAATTTCAATGGATTTATTGGTTCTGGTGATTGGGTTGTTTTAAATACTAGAAATGATAAAAAGCTTGGAGCTATAGCGTATGATGTCCAGAATCCTTCTGGTTATACTTTTAATTCTATTCAGCATAGACAATTTGATCCAAATAATAATGCTACTATTAATGGTGCATCTGAAATGTATTTTTATACTACTCCATCTGGAGGAAATCAAACTTCAAATTTTTATGCGTCAGATAGAAGAAAACTAGCTTTAACTTTAGCTTGGAATCAATGTGCTTATTTTGCTAGTGGCGTAACTGTTGCTGATAATTTAACAGTTTCAAAAAATTTAGATCTTTCAGGTCTGGCTGTTTTAAGAAGCAGTAGAACTAGATTTGGTGCGGACAATGGAAACTATGGGTATCATTGGTTTGCATCTAGAGATTATACAGCTAGTGATCCAGGCTCTTTGGGTTATGGATTTAATCAAACTGCAGGGGGTTATATAACAGAACATCAATGGATGATTTCTGGCAAAATGGGAATGTGTATAAATGCAGATGCACAAGTAGAAATAAATAATTGTGCAAGAGCCAATACAGGCGCTTGGAATGGGCTAAAATTGGTTCAAGTAAATAAATTCCTTAATGGTGATAGTTTGGGTCAATTTTTAGATTTTGCAAATGAAAATGTAATAGTACATAGTTCTGTGCATTCGCAAAACTGGGCCGATGGATCTAGTGAATTAAGATTTTTAGTTACTCCAGCTGGCGCTAGAAACGCGGATAGAAGAGTATGTGCAGCAAAAATTTTTCCAGATAAAACATTTTGTTCTTATGGATGTATTATAGCAGCGGGTGGTATAGGCGGTGGAAATGCTTCATTAAATACAATTACTAGTATAGGTGTTCGCACCACACATGATCAAGGAGCCTATTTAGAATGGAATAAAGATGCAAGTAATGGAAAAACATATTTATTAAATCAAAAAGGTGGAGGTGGAGGTGGATTTGTTATAGGTGAAGTTAGTTCTACTAATACTATATCTGAGAGGTTGGTTATAGATGGAAATGGACATGCATTACTTTGTGTTAATGCGGGTGGAGTAGATAATGCATATGCTTTAGGTTTAGTAAATGCTGCAACGCCAAACCAAGGACAACTATTCTTTTATCCAAGTGTAGATGTGGGCGCTTTTAATACTATAACATGCGCTTGTGATGCAATGATTTTATATACTAGATCTGGAGTTAATACAGCTTGTGGATTAACAATCGCATCTCATAGTACAGCTTGCAATGGTTTAAGAATAGATAATTGTACTAATATTGGAATATCTATTTCTAATCCATCTGTTTTTGGTCCAAATGTCATAGATGCTGCCGCTGGATTTGCGGGAACTGCTAATGATTCAACTGTAGTAAGAAATATTGCAATAAAAAAAGACGATGAAGTTTTAACAATCGGTGCATATTGCAAAAATGGAGTTGATCAATATTCTTATATAAGCGCAAGCAATGGAAACAATACTAATAAAAATAAATTAGTTTTACAACCTTGTTGTGGCTCAGTATTTATTGGAAATATTTCTTCTCCTATTATTAGTGGGTCAACCACTTTAAATGCAGCTTTAAATATATCATCTACAGGAAATTATCAAATATCTTTTTCTCATCCTTCTGTAACTAGAGGCTCAGGATGGTTTAATAGTGTAGATAGTACTAATCGTTTTTATGTAATAAATCAAAGTGGAAGAGGCGTGTATTTAGCTAATCAAGGAACTGCTTGGACTGCTCTTTCAGATGAAAGAGAAAAAAATATTATTGAATATATAACTGGAGCTTCTGAAAAAATTTCAACATTAAGAACAGTAATTGGAAATTATAAAGATGACCCTATAGATACAAGAAGATCATTTTTAATAGCACAAGATGTTCAAAAAGTTTTACCAGAAGCTGTAGATTCTGCATCTCCAGATGGTGTTTTAGGACTTGCATATACCGACACAATTCCTTTAATAATTGCAGCGATAAAAGAAATGAAATTAGATATTGATAAAATCAAACAAAAATTAGGAATCTAATATTCCAACAAATTTTTGTATAAAAATATCTTTATTTTTAACAAATCCATCTATTTGATTAAAATCATAAAAATGTCTTGAAAATTCACTTGCTAAAAAAGAAATTTTATCTTTTCTTTCTGAATTTAAGATAATAGTTTCTTTGAAAAAGTCTTTGATTAAATCAAGTAATTTTTTTCTCAACCAGATTGTTTTGCATATTTTATATTTTAAAAGTTCTTTTTTGGCGGTAAATCTATTTTCAGTTAGATTTAAATTATATATACGTTTTGAGATGAAATCATATTCATTAATTCCGTTTGATGATATTTCATAACATATACTTGCTAAATCAAAATAATGAGAACCCATAAAACAATTTTCAAAATTAATAAATCTAAATTTTCCAGAATTAATTATCATTGTACTTTGATCTAAATTTCCATGCACTAAAGTATCTGATTTAATTATTTCTTTATTTTTATTTGTGATATTAAGCATATCATCATAAATTTCATTATATATTTCTTTTATAAAGAGAAAATTTTCTCTTTCTGATTCTTCTACAAATTCAGTTGTTTTTTCAAAATTTAATCTATTGTATTCTAAGTAAGAATTTACGTCATCTATGTAGTCTTTTGCATAATCTGGAATTTTATAAGAATGTAATGTATTTAATGCTATATTAAAACTATCAGAAAGATCTGAGTAAATAGATGAAACTCCATATTCCTTTAAACTTAAAGAATGTTCATATGTTTGAATTGAATAATAAATAGTTTTACCAAATTCAATTTGTCCTCGATCTATTCCGATTGGTGCTATATTTAAATGATGAATACCAACAATTGTCATATAATCATAAAATATTGCAGTTTCATCAAATGAAATTTTAATACAAAAAGAATTAGAATTCACTTCAACTAAAAAAGAATCATATTCATCATTTTCATCAATTAATTTGATGCTATCAAAATTTTTGTCTCCGTGTTTTTCTAGAATGATTTGGATTATTTCTTTATGTGTATCTGTTGCGAAATTAGCTCTAGGAAAGACAAAACATCTTTGATGTAACGAGGTACTTAAATTCATACTATATATTACATTTATAAATAAAAAAACCTCACTGATTTCTCAGTGAGGTTTTTACCAACGAAACCAAGTAAGTACTAAGCTGTTGCAGCTGCGATACTGGTCTTCTTAAACTTTCGAGCTGTCTTAGCATTACGATCATAAACAGTAATGTAAGAAGATGTAGAATTACGAAATTGCGCATTTACAATATCGCCATTCTTCAAATAAAGTCCAAAGAAACGACCCTTGGAATTTTCAATGCGTGTGAATAGATTATTAGTTTGTTCAGAAGTATTCTTCATACGTGAGATATTACATAAACACAACCTCGTTGTCAACTATTTTCGTATTAATTTCTTCAATATTTTCATTAGAAACCACAAATTTAGAAAGTGGAATTTCAAATTTGGTTCTTAATACTTTTTGTACTGCTCTAGCATTGTTTCCATCATTTTTAATGCATTTATATAAATAAGATTGAAGTTCTTGGCTTTTATTTAATTTAATTTTTTTATCTAAAAGACAATGTTCTATTTCAGAGATGTTTGAATTAATCATTTTAAATAAACCCTCTTCTGAAAATTTAGCATTAAAAATTAAAGTTTCATCTAATCTTGAAATTAATTCTGGTTTAAATTGCTGTTTGATTGCTTTCTCATAGTCGTTCTTTTTACTAGAGTCTGATGGCGCATCAGAAAAGCCCATAGAACGTGCCGTTTCTGTTTCTGCGCCAATATTACCAGTAAGCACTATAATGCAGTTAGAAAAGTCAATTTTACGATTAAAATTATCAATAATACAACCTTCATCCATTATCCTTAAAAGAATATTTGTTATTTCTGGATGAGCTTTTTCTACTTCATCAAAAAGAATTAAAGAATTAGGATTAGCCCTTACAAATTCTGAAAGTAAACCACCTTCTTCGTATCCTACGTATCCAGCACTTGTGCCAAGTAATTTAGAAATAGAATTTTTCTCAACAAATTCTCCCATGTCTATTTGAAGAAATGAATTTGATTTGTTGTAAAACTTTTCAGCTATGACTTTTGCTGTGTATGTTTTACCAACTCCTGTAGCTCCAACAAATAGAAAATTTGCTATTGTTTTATTTCTTTTTTTAATTCCCGCTTTTGAGCAAATAAGAATTTCGTAAATTTTATCAATTACTTCTGACTGATCAAAAACTTTTGACTTTATTTCTTCATTTAAGACAAGAATAGATTTTGAAGAATTTAATTCTATATTTTCTTTTTTTAACCCACTTATATTTGAAATAACATCTTTTATATCTGTTTCTTGAATTTCAAAAATTTCATCACTAGTTTTAGTTAACCATTTTTCTCTTTTCTTTAAAAAAGATTTAAGCATTTTTTCGCACTTTTCTTTATTATCTTTTTGTTCAAGTATTCCATCTTCCATATACTTGATAATATTTTTTTCCATTTGCTTTAAATTATCTGGAACTTTGAATTTTTTAATTTTTCCGCTCGCACCAATCCTATCTAGAATATCAAAAGCTTTATCTGGAAACTTTCTATATGGCATATACTTTTCAGAAAGATTTAATATACTATCAATCATTTCATCGCTATATGTTACGCCATGAAATTTTTCATAATTTTCTTTAGACTTCTTTAAAATTAAAAAAGTTTCTTTTTTAGAGGGTTCTTCAACATTAATTGTTTGAAATCTTCTATTTAAAGCAGAATCTTTTTCAAAGTATTTTTTATACTCTTCTGCTGTTGTGGCTCCAATACATTTTAGTTCTCCTCTAGCTAAAGCTGGCTTAATTAAATTAGCTAAATCATTTGAACCTTCGTTAGATCCAGCGCCAACGATTGAATGAATTTCATCAATAAACAAGATTGACTGAGGATCATTTTTGAATTCTTCAAGAAGACCTTTTAGTCTTTCTTCAAATTGACCTCTATATTTTGTTCCAGCAAGCATTAATCCAATATCTAATGAATAAATTTTAGATCCAGATAAAAAAACTGGACAATCTCCAAAATTAATCATTTGAGCTAAACCTTCAACAATTGCTGTTTTACCAACACCAGCATCTCCAATCAAAATAGCATTATTCTTTATTTTGCAAGAAATAATTTCTATTAATTTATTTATTTCTGGATTTCTTCCTTCGATTCTTGTGTTAAATTTTAATACTAATTCATTTAAATTTTGACAATATTTACTTATATGCTTTTCTTTCTTTTGCTCAGGAACTTCGGAATCTTCTTTTTTTGTTTCCTGTTGCTTATCAAAAGGATTTAAAATTGAGATGATTGCATCAGCAATTTCTTCACAAGGAGCACCTTTTTCAGAAAGAAATTTTTTTGTTACGCAATCAGATTTTAAAATTGAATAAAGCAAATGTTCAATACCAATAAATTGGTGATCTAGATCTTGAGACATATCAAATGAATCTTTTAAAATTGATTCAATATCTCCAGACCACCATTCATCTTTTTTAGATGATTTAAAATATTCTGGATTTTGAACTGGAAGCTCCAGTAATAATGCCTTTTTTAAATTCTCAATATTTATTGAGAAAGAATTAAAAATAAGTTTAATTGGTTGTGTAGCTTCGTCAAGTAAAGAGCATAACAGATGAGAACAATTTACTTGTTGATGTTTATATTTATTTGCCAGTTCAATAGAAAACTCTATTGATCTTTTGACACGCGGAACTAAATTATATTCTTGCATCTCCATATTTTACACTACTTTAATTCTGAAAGTTTCATATAGATTTTTTCATCTAGTATGAAAATGTTATCCAAGAACATGGTATCATTACCTTTCTTGCCAGTCAAGATTACAATGCTGTCTTTTTTGGGTGTAACTCCTCCCTCATCATAATACTTCGTCATTTTAGTCTCTCTAGAGTTATCTATCATCATTGTGAATAATGAACCCAATTCATCTTGAATGGCAACCTTTAAATATTTGTTACCTGTTCTACTTGTTCTTTTTTCAGCATCTGTCACCCAACCAACTACTTTGACAACTTCATTATTATCCATAGAACTAAATTCTAAAGTATTTGTAAATCTATTGTCGTCTGCATCTTTAAATATATCTCTTATGATATGAGAGTAGCTATATCCCAATAATTTTTTTTCAAAAAACCAGTTTGCAAATTTTTGATGTTTGGCATTTTTATCGTAAATCTCTCTGTAAGATACGTATTTCTTTTTAAATGTTTCAAATCTTTTGTCCGTCATTACTCGTTTGCCATCTTCACCTATTAATTTTTCATCCATTGATTTCTTGATGGAATTTAAAATATCATATTCATGAACATCGCCAATATTAATAAATTGATTTTTCTCTTTATCTGTTAGGATATTGAAGCATTGAGCTTCAAGGACTAGTCTACAACGATTGTTTGTAAAGCCATCTAGTGTTCCAGCTTGTATAAGCGCAGACAATGCGCCGATATTTAATCCACTATCTTTTGCAGCTGTAAAAATTTCGTATTTATTAGAAAAATTAGACTGTCTGAATTCAATCAATGATTCAAGAACTTTTGTGGAAACTCCCTTAATTGAATTTAAACCATATCTAATATTTAATTTTTCTCTTTGAAAGTCAATTCCAGATTTTGTCAAGTCTGGTTGAAGCAATTGAATATTAAAATAAGGAAGCTCTTTGGAAATTTTAGATATTTCTTCGTATGGATCTTGTTCTTGCTGAGTTAATTTAAGTAAACTCAAAAAGAATTCAGTAGGATGATTAAATTTGAGATAGATAGTCCAAGCAGCAAGAATAGCATAAGATATAGAGTGAGATTTATTGAAAGAGTAGTTTGCACTGTCTTCAGCGACCTTCCACAAAATATTGCCAATGTTTTCATCTAAAAAATTTTCTTTAATTTTATCTTCGATTTTTTGTTTCCAAGCTTCTATTTGATCTACTTTTTTCTTGCCTACAATGCGTCTAAGTTGCTCTGCCTCATCGAGTGTAAATCCAACCTTTACAGCCATCTTCATTAGCTGTTCTTGATACAATGGAATTCCACCAGTGTACGATAGTACATCGTCAAAGAATGGATTAACGCTTTGAAAATCACCGCTCTCTACAAAAGTTGCGTAATTAGATACGAACTCCAATGCTCCAGGTCTTGCGATTGCAACCACTGCAGAAAGCTCTTCTAGATTCCTTGGTTTAATCTTTTTGCAAACTGAAAAATTTGTATCAGCTTCGATTTGAAATAATCCTTGCGCACATCTTAGATCCCTAAGGTTATCAAAAATTAAATTTGATGACATGTCTATTTCAGTAACATCCATTCCTATTTGCTTGCATACATCATAAACAACAGAAAGTGTGCGAAGTCCTAAAATATCAAATTTAACAGTTAATTCTGATACGTTGTTCATATCGTAACCAGAAACTAAATCTCCATCGCCAGTTTTTTGCACTGGCATTAATTCACGCAAATCATCGTGAGAGATTGCAATTCCAGAAGGATGAACACCTGTATTTTTATTTAAATTTTCTAGCTTTCTAGCAATTTTATAAACTTCTGGATATTTAAGCGCAAATATTTTAAATTTTTCACTTTCAATATACGCTTCTTTTAAGGGTGCTACTTTTCCAAACTTTTTAGGAATTGAATCACTAATTTCATTCACCGATGTTTCGTCTAGTTCAGCAACTATTTTACCACATTCTTTGATACATAGTTTACCACTTAAGGTATTCATTGTAAGAATTTTACAAGTTTTTCCTACGTATTTATTTTCAATAAATTGAATCACTTCTTTGCGACGTTCATAACTAATATCATTATCAACATCAGCCAACAAAGATCCATCAAGGTAAGTTGTTCCATTGTATTCTATTTTCTTAGCTCTACTCTTGGACACGAATCTTTCAAAATAAAGATCGTATTTAATTGGATCTACTTTTGTGACGCCAATTAAGAAAAGCACCAAAGATCCAGCTGCACTGCCCCTCCCTGGACCTGTGGGGATATCGTTCTCATGACAATAATTTAGTATATCCCAATTCAAAAGAATATAATCAATAAACCCAAGTTCATTTAGAATAGAAAGTTCTGTTTTTACTCTGTTATAATAAATATCTTTTTTGTCTGATTTATCAATTTCCTTTTTCTTCACTCCGTAGAAACATAAGTGTCTTAGGAAATCAAAATTAGAACATTGATCTGGAGCACCAATTAGATCATAGTATTTTTTATCTATCTTGATCTTGGGGAGAAGAACGCCAGCTGCTGTTGGCATTTCATATTTCTGAAAGTTTTCGAACATATTAAATATCTATTTCTTGGATTTGTTTTAAGAAAATTTTAAAAGTCATTTCAATGTCATACATGCCATCATGAAGTTTGGATGGATCATGATCAATTGAGTAACGCTTTAGTAAAGACGCTTGACTAGTTTTGATTTTTTTATCCCTATAGTTTACGAATCTAAATTGATTCATAACATCATTTTTATCAATCTGTTTATGACCAAGTGCGATTGCCATAGCTAATGCTCTTGTATCTATAACTCTAGATACATAAGAATAATCTGCACTTAAACCGCATCTATTTCTTAGAATATTTAAAATATATAAATCAAAATTTAATATATTTTGACCAATAACAATATAACTTGGATCTGTTATCATGGGCCATAGATCATTTAATATTTTGGATGGATCTTCTGATATAGAATCGTATTTGCCTCTATCAAATCCTGTCACTCTAGCAGCGTCATCAGAAATATTTAAATCATTCCATTTTGCAAATCTATCGTATTTTTTTTGGATGTAACTACCTTTTGCAGTTATCCAAGAAACTTGCCAAGGTCTTGAATTTAATAAATTTAAACCTTCGGTTTCCGTATCTAAAATTAGATACTTTTGATTATAATTAAAGCGAAGAAGATCTTCCATATTGTAAATAACTTTCCCAACAAAATTCGTCAGAACCAAAGTGGTTTAAATTAGGATTTGATAATGACGACTCTCTTCCAAAACTTCTATTTGAAAGAACTTTGTACGTCTGAAATGCGTATACATCTTTTTTATCTTTATAATAAATTGATTTTGTCAAAATAGGATCAGCAATTGTTTTGATTTTATTCGTTAAAAATTGTTCAAATGGCAAGTTATTTATTTCGTAAAAATAAGTAGGTTTAGTAAAACTGAAATTTGGAATACAATTATTAAATGAAATACAATTTTGATATATATAAGAATCGTAAAAAGGTATAGATAAACTTAAATAATCGTCATTCCATAAGGTATTTAAAACATTGCAGTCCATATATCCACCATGTTCACAAAATGCAGTTGAGTATATTTTGTTTAATAATTTACATCCATCGTCATTCTTTGCAAAGATTATTATTTTATGTCTGGACTGCTCTTTGTTTTCGTCTTGAACATTGTTGCAACAATTAATTCTAAGACCGTAGATCAATTGAATATTTAAAGATTTGCAAGATTTATGAGCTTCCAAAAAACCAATCATCGAATCTTCTACTAAAATGATTTTATCTAAATTATTGTCTTTTGCGATCTGCAAAATAGAATCCGCTCTTTCTGGATCTGGATGTAATTCTGGTGCGGTTAATGTTAATATGCTTTTACCAATAGAAAAATTGGATTTGAACAACGGGATCATTGTCATATGATATACTGTGTATTTGAATTGTCAAGGTAAACCAAGCAAGAACGCTACACCTTTTGAGTGTAGCGTTCATTTTGAATTTACTTACAATGCGCTGGACATCCAGAGTATTGAAATAACTCAAATTTAATTTTCTTGTCTTTGTGTTTTTCTATATATTCTTTTTTGTCATCCTTGTAACATGAATCAATGATTACGTTATTTTCGTCTTTTATTTGAAAATAATCGAATGCAAACTTTGCCGAACAATGCCACATTGGAGTCCCGTCTTTTTTGATTTGGCCTGGAGACTTTGCTCGTCCACACATCAACGGTCCACTAAAAGAGTCGTCTTTTGGATAATCGGCTCTTGCAGCTAATTTTTTAACAGCTATTTTTTCATTAAAATTATCCAAATAAGTCTGTATGAAAGATAATTGTTGTTCAAAACCTTGGATTTCAATATCTGATAATTCTGGCATGGGTATTAATCCATCGGAAAATTTAAGAAACAAAAATTCAGTAGTAATTCTTTTAACTTCTGGAAACATTTTTCTAACTGCAAGAACATACATTAAATCTTGCAAATTATCTTCCAAATCCTTTCCTTTAAATTTTTCTTTACTTGATTTAAAATCTCTAATAATTGCGCTATTATCTTCGTAAATAAATAATTTATCAATGAATCCTTTAACTTTATAATTTAAACCATTTTCATTTACATCAAATTCAAAATCTTTTTCTGAATGACTTTCTTTTATTTTTCCTTTAGCCTCTCCAAAAAAGTCAAACATTAATCCATTTAATGTATAATCTTTGATTATTTTTAAATTTACCTCATCATCTACCTTCAATTTTTTTGCTAAAGATGTTATCAAATTTTTAATTTTGACACTGGCGAATACATCTTGTTTGGTAATAATTTTATCGTAGTCTTTTTTATTCTTGGGATCTCCTAATAGTTCAAAAACTTCATGAGCTACAGTTCCACGATTTGCACCGTCATTGCTTTTGTCTGGAATTTTTAAATGATACTTTGACCAATATAACCAAGAACACGATTGCGCTGTTTTTATTCTACTAGCAGATAGTGAGACTTTATTCATTTTGAATTTTTAATTGTTGAACTAATTTTTTGATCTTTGTTTTATTAAAATCATTTTGGTTATCATTAATGAATTTTAATATATCAGCATAAGGCATAAAGCCATTTTTTCTCCACTGATCAAATAGTAAAGGATTGTCTGAATTCTGCATATCCGCAAAATCGTTTCGAATAGGTAGTTTAATTTTCAACAAGTTTAAATCAAAGAAATTTGATAATTTTGTTAGTATTTTAATTGCTGCAATTAAACCTCTATTTTTTTCTTTTTCGCTATCATTATTTGTCGCAATAATAATGCTATTGAGATTTAAGGATATTAAATAATTAACCAATGAATTGCTACAATCTAATCCAAAAGTTACCAAATTATTAGCGTAACCATTTTGCGTTAAAGCCATACTATCTCCGATGCTTTCCACAAGAATAATCTCATCATCTACCTCTGAAAAATTTGGAAGCATTGCTGGATAAATCCAGTTGCTCTTTAAACCTATATGTTTCCATTTTGGAGCGTCTGTGTCTTCATCTATTTTCCTGCCAGAGAAACCAAAGATCTGTCCATCTTTATTGTATATTGGAAATACAATTCTTCTGTACATTCTTCCAGAAGAAGCTAATCCACATTTATATAATAATTGAACATCTTTTAAAATATTCCTTTTTTCATAAAAAGAAAAATTAGGAAAAAGCTTTTTAAGACAGTCTTCTGGATAAATACGTTCCATTTCTAATACTTCTTTCTTTTTATATTCTACATCTTTTATTGAATCAACGCAATAATTTTTTATTACATTTGTATCATTGGTATTCAATGTCAATTGCACAAGTCTGATAAATGGCATGGGACTTTTGTTGTCAACAAAATCGGTCCACACTCCAGTATCTTTGTATATTTTTAGGGCTACAGAATTATCTCCTCCTCTATAAAGTGCATTTGTTCTCCAATGACTTCCGCAATCTTGTAGTTTATAACCTAATTTAATTAATGAAGATTGAATATCTGTATTCATTAGAATCTTGGCGGGGCTTCAAAGTCTGTGTCTTCGTCTAAATCCTCTCTGCCTTGCAAGGCCTGCGCAATATCTCGCAAATCACCTCTTTCACTAATATTAAAATTTTTAAATTCAAGATTAACAAAATTGTTTCTGAGGGTATCTCCAATTCTAACTGGCTCCAATGCGCCAGCTAAATCCTTGCCCAGATGTCTTGATTTAACATTAATTAATTTATGGCTTCCAAATTGATTGCCTTCTGTTGCTATTTCATCAGTAGTTTTCTTTCTAAGAATAAACATATGAGAGCAGAAATGAATAATTCTATCTGACAAAGATACGATACTTTCGTCATCTACTATATTAGATGATGCTCTATTATTTGTAATCCCACTTCTATTGCTTTGGACAGATGTGAGCATAGAAATGATTGGCTTTCCATCTTCAAGAATTTCTTTTTGGATACACTTCTTGAACTTATCAACCATTTCTCCAACTAATTGCCATTCATTTTTATCACTTCTTTCTGAAGTTGTTTTAATGTAATCAAAACTAAAAATCATCTTATTGCCTCTTCCAACTTTTTGGAAGTAAAATCTTTTCAAGGTGTTTATCATTGCATCGACATCTAATCCTCCTACATTGTAGTAAAAGAATTTCATTTTTTTAACTTTTGGCCAAACACTCCTAACTTTATCGACAACTTCTTTTCCAGATCTTCTCCAATCTCCCGTCTCAAGCAAGTGCATTGGCACTCCACTCAATGCGGTACATTGACGCATCATTAATTCTTCTTGACTCATTTCGCCATTGTCAAAATGTAAAACTGGAATATCATATTCTGCTGCAACTTTAGTTGCGTAATCCATACAAAATTGAGTTTTACCAACTCCAGATCTAGCAACTACAACTGTGATATTTCCAGCCCTTAAAAGAGAGCCATACATATCGTTTATTTTTTTATGTGGCCCCATCATGCCAAAATCTTTTACTGGATTATTTCCACGATCCTCTATGATCGCTTCCATATCCTCGTAAATATTTTGTGGCATATCGTTACCTATTTCATAATGATTTATACGCGAATTATAAATCTTATCAGCGCATTCAATAATATCTACATAAGAGCTATCTGCTGGTATAGATAGCATCTTTTTTGAAACTTGAAGAGAAGATTCGTGTATCTCTCTTCTGATTGTATATTTCTTAAGTTCCTTTGCAGCCTTAATGGTGCTTTCGGGAATGACCTTCTTCATGGCCAAAGACTTGATATAATCCGCTGGATTAATATCTTCTGTAAAAGAAAGTCCGATAGACTTTACTCTCTGTGCTATTATCACATCATCTACTCCATCACAATTTTCTATCGCTTGTTTAATTACAAGAAAAATTGTTTTGTGCAGAACGGAATCCTCAGAATAAAAATCTCTCTCGTCTATAAAGGAGCAAATCTCTGCGAAGCATTCCGAATTACGCAATAAACCAGCTAGAAGCTGTTTTTCTAATTCGAAAGATTGAATCATGCCCTATAATCGCATACAGTTAACAAATGTCAATCCTCTTCTTCGCTTTCTCCAAAGAATTCATCTGGATATATTTGAATTTCACGCGAATTTAAATTATTCTCAGAGTAAACTTCAAGAAACTTCAAAAGAGCAAACTCTGTTGCTTGAGAATCAAATTTGCTTTTAACTTGCCCGTTTCCTTCTTCATCTATAAAACAAACAATGTACCCTTTATGATTATCTTTACCTCCTGTAAGTTCATATAGAGTATCTAAAAATGCTTCTGGAACTTCGAATTTTGAAAATTTCGGTTTTTTCTTTGGCATATTTTATTTACACTATAAATAAACGCCAAATTTTTCAAAAAGCTCTTTAGATAAAAAATCATTTGGATAAATCTCTACAAGATGAATTCCATTGATTTCACAAAATTCATTCTTTTTTACATCTCTTTTTATTTGTTTTAAATAACTTCCCCGTGTATTATGAAAGAATGGAACATATTTAAAATGTTGCTCTCCTTGAACTTCTATAGCAACTTTCTTATTAGCGTTATAAAGATCTAGAGATAGTCTAGTTCCAACTATTCTCAATTCTTCAAAAACAACATCTCCCTTCCAATACGTTTTTAAAAATTGCTTTACTGAAAATTGAAACTTACTTCTGCTTTTTGCATCCCAATCAATAATGCAATTTTTTATATTTTTAAGAGTCCTCTCTTTACCATCAAGAGTTTTGAATTTCATTTATAGAATTCTTAAAATAATTAGTTAAAAATTTAATCAACTCTGGATTTTCTTCGATAAATTTAAATAAAGCCTTTTCGCCTTGAAAACTTTCTGGAATTACAATATTTAGGTCTTTAACTAATTCAATAAAATCTTCAGATGGTTTCACCCATGCTCCAGATCTATTCATGAATTCCCATGCGTAAAGTAGATCTACCAATTCCTTCTCTACCCAAATTGAAGTTCCATTTTTCCTACCATATCTAATTGGATATGGAATTTGAAGATTCGTTTTTTCATTGGGCGATTTTTTGACTGTAACTTTTGCCCAGTGACCAATAACAGGATTCTTTTCAAGGTCTATTTTTTTATTTGTAGAATCTTGTAAAATTAAATCTCCATTAAATCTCGGTTCAAATTCAAGAATCCAATTTGCAAAATGCAACAAAGCGTTCCCTCCAGTTGCTGATGTTTGACGAATTGGAGCCTTGGAATAAGGGTCTAGTTTAATATCTGCTCTAACTTGCGACACAAAGACCGCCATATGCCCTCTCTTCGCCAATGCGATAGACATGCGCTTCATGAAGTTGGCGGCTATTACAGCGCCTCCAGCGACCTTATTGGAGTCTTCAAATGTTTTATCTAAATCCCCCTTCGTAATTAAACCGTCTACAGCGTCAAGAAGAAAATAATATTTAATTTTTTCATCATTTTTTGCAACAAGATTTCTCATTGCGTCTACTACAGTTTCATAAATATTACTTTCAAAAACAAAACAAGTGCCAAGTTCCCAATTTTCTGGATTCGTAGTAAATGGAACTCCAGATCTTTTTTTCATTTCTTCAGAAAGTCTTCCTTCTGCTTTAATGTAAAAGCCTTTTGCATTTGGAATTGTAAGCAAAAAATTCTTCATAACTTCTAAAGCAGCAGAAGTCTTTCCACCTTCATTAATGCCGCAAAATCTATGAAGACCTGGACCAAATCCACCACCTAGCTGAATATCTAATTGAAGAGATCCGCTGGATGCTTTGTAAAGAACGTCCTCTTCATAATTATAATGATCTTCTTTATTATCCTTTAAATAAGTAGAAAGAACGTCTTTTGATGTAACTACGGTTTTTTCTTGTTTAGCCATTTAGAAAATTTTTAATTGTTTTGGGTTTTATCGAAATGCAAATATCTTCACCAACCTTTTCGGTTAAGGTGGGCAAAGCATATTTATTAATATCTATCTTATAATTAAAATTACTAAATTTTAGATCTAGTTCTTTTTTATAAGACTCACTTAATATAACAGCGATGCTATCATATTTTTCTTTCAATGTCAAGACACAAATAAAATCTTCTGAATATCTAGCAATCAAATCATTGAGCAATTTCATCTCTCTGGCGTAAATTTCTCTCTTGCTACCCCTTGGTATAATAATCAGATTTTTTAAAATTAATTTTTTGTTCAATCCTTTCTTTTTAGGTGGCATCGCAAAATGCTATACCATGCCAATATCAATTGCAACCATTTTTTTAACAAGATTTTCAAAGGATGTCTCAGGATTCCATCCTAACTCTTGTCTCGCTTCACTTGAATCGCCTAATAATAATTCTACTTCAGCAGGTCTACAAAACTTTTCATTTATCCTAACCAATGGACAATCATCTGCATAGTATTTGTATTCTCCATTGTAATCTCTAAATAAAAATTTTTCGTTTACACCTTCACCGTGCCATTCTCCTTTGATTTTTGCGTACTCAAACGCTAATTGTATAAATTCTTTAATTGTATGAGTTTCATTAGAAGATAATACAAAGTCTTTTGGTTTATCTTGGTTAATCATCAACCAAATACCTTTAACAAAATCTTCCGCATCGCTCCAATCTCTCTTGCTGTAAATATTGCCAAGTTCTAAAGGTTCAAATTTTTCATTGTGAGATTTTAAGGATTTTAAAATTCTTGCTACATTTTTTGTAATCTTTCTAGTAACAAATTCTTCACCTCTTCTGACTCCTTCATGATTGAAAAGAATACCTTGTACAGCAAATATATTATAAGACTCTCTATATACTTTTACTAAATGATGGGCGGTACATTTTGAAACTCCATATGGAGATCTTGGTTTAAATGGATGTTTAATATCTTGTGGAGCATAATCAACGTCTCCAAATTGCTCTGAGCTTCCAGCATTATAAAACCTACAAAGAGGAGCAATATTTTTAATTGATTCTAAACAAAGAAGAACTCCAATAGCATTTGTCTGCATGTGATTTAGTGGCATTTTCCAACTGTTTCCAACAAATGAATTTGCTGCAAAATTAATAAAATAATCTGGCAAAACTTCTGTAACTACAGAATTAATGCTTTCTGAATCCGTCACATCCATTTCAATCAATTTGAATTTTGGATGTGATAATAGATGATTTATATTTTGTCTGTTGGGAACACTCAATCTTCTTTGAGTTCCATATACTTCTATATCATTAAAATTACCTAATAGATAGTCTGCCATTAAGCTGCCATCTTGTCCAGTGACGCCCGTGATTAGTACTTTTTTCATATTAATTTTTAAAACCTTTATATAATTTTACGTTTTCTTCTGAGAATTTTTTGACATGATTCTTGTCAACATAAACATCTAGAAAAGAATTAATTGCTTTTGTTAACTTTGGTCTTCTATCTTTAAAGCAGTAATCAACTTTTCTTTTTAAGTCTGCAATTTCATCGTTTGAAGTCGCTTCTCCTATCGCGTCTTCTAGTTTCCACATTCTAATATGTAAAACAATAAACCGATCTAAGATCTCGGCAAAGCTCTCGCTGAATTCAATATCATTTGAATTGATTGATTCTTTATCAAATCTTTCTGCAATTTCTTCTAAAAGTAATTCGCTAATTTTTGTTATTCTTTCTATTGACATATTATAGATTATTTAAATAATTAACTAATTCTTCTACTTGTTTTTCTGTTAATTTTGCATGAAGTCCAACATAAAAACCGTTTTGATGTAAAAGCTCGCTCATTGGAAAATTTTTGTAAGAAGCAAAATCTTTGTAACATGTTTGCCTTAGCAAATTACCAGAAATAATTGGCCTTGTTTCAATTCCTTGATCGTCACAATATTTTAATGCTTCTTTCTTTTTTTGTGAATTTTTAAAAATAATAGGTAAACTAAATGCACTAGCTTCTCTATTATTAAATGTATGTGGCAAAATGTATTTAGAATTTAATTTACTAGAAAATAAGTCGTAAATATTTTTTCTTTTTGTTATATATCGTTCCTTTTTTGAGAAATCAATAAGTCCAATAAATGCATTTAAATCTGTATTTCTAAAATTGTTTCCTAAACAATAAAAATCAAATCTTCCATCTACGTCATTATTTCTATACTGATTTGAATCGCTGACTGATCTTGTCATGCCATGATTTCTTAACATTAAACAATAATCATATTCCTCTTTTGAATTTGTGAATACAAATCCTCCCTCAATGCTTTGAAGTTGATGTCCAAAATATGTACTTGTTGTAGATGTTGCAAAAGAAGATACGTTTTTACCTTCAAATTTTCCAAACGTATTTTCGCAATTATCCAACATCAATTTAACAGAATATTTATCTGATAATTGTTTTAATTTATTTAAATCTGGAACAAACCCTAACAGACTAGTTGCGAAAATACATGCTATATCTTCATTTGTTTTTAAAACTTCTTCTAGCTGATCGTAATTAAATGAAAAATCATCAAGATTCACATCTACGAATTTAGGCACAAACCCTTCTCTTATAAAAGGGGAAATAGAAGTTGTCCACGTTGTGGATGGAAAAATAATAGTTTTCTTTTCTTTATTTTTGTCTTTCAACATCATTGCTAACATTGTGTTAGCTGTTGAACCGCTAGAGCAAAAAACTGCATATTTGCTTCCTATAAATGAAGCCATTTCTTCTTCAAATTGTTTTACTTTTTTATCTTGTGTCCACCTGCTGTTTGGATTTAAAATAAAAAAAGATATTTTTAATTTATCTAGAAAAGTAAAATTATTTACATTTAATGGCCAGTTCATATTTTTAAAAAACTATTCGTTATACCAATATCTTTGTGGTATATATTAAAATATTCAGTATTAAAATCAAGCCATTCAAAATTATTAGAGATATCTAATGGAATGATTTTATTCAATCTTTCTTCGTCGTAATTTAAAACTATTTTTTTTCTAACTCTGGGATAACAGTTTGCCGCATGATAAAAACCACTATCTACGCCTATATAAATAGCAGCAGAAGAAATTATTTTAATAGTATCTAACTTTGATAATCCTCTTTTATCTATTGAATTTTTTACTTGAGGTTCATTTGGCATTCCTATTTGAATTATTTCGTAATTTTTATAATTTGATGGAATATGATCAATTACATGTTGTGCCATTAAGCCATTTGTAATGCCTTTTACATGAATTACTAATCTATTTAAAATTTGAGGCTCATCTTCAAATATATAAAGTCTTGGATGTCTTAAAAATATATTTGGAACTTTATAATTCCAGCAGAATTCTGCAGCATTAGATTTATGTGAAATTCTAATACCCATATCAATTATAACTAATTGATCTCTATAAAAATCTATTATAATTTCTGGATCTTCATTCCTTACAACATAAGGATTGCTATCGTATATCCAATGTTTATCTAAATCTATAACTTTATTGTTATAATTTTTATAGAAATTCTCTGGAAATGAACTCTTTATTAAAGCATCTCCTATTCCACCTGGACCATTTCCAGTTATACCTATTTTTTTATTAAAAAAAAGCGAATCTACATCTAATGTAAAAGACATTGGTTTATTGGATTTAATAAAATATTTAATCTTTCAAAAATCTGTTCTATGGTAGATTCCATTGGCATTACCCAATTTGGATTTAATAACCATCTAACCAAAAAATCATCATCAAAAAAATTAGTAATTATAATTTCTGGTTTTCCAAAATGTAATGGAAAAAATCTTGGTCCACTATCGCAAGAAATTACTGCTTTACAATTTTTAGAAAATTCCCAAAGTTCATTTAATTCACAATAAAAAATATCTAAACCTATATCATTACAATAATTTATTAAAAAAGTATTATCTGAAGCAACTGGACACACTAGTTTTATATTATTTGTTTTTGAAAACGAAACAATTTGTCTTGCTTTTTCTTTTGGTATTTTATGCATTTCGTGTTGATTCTCTCTCGCGGTTGGAAAGAAAAACACGTAATCTTTTTTGTTATTTTGTAATGTAATATTTGGCCGAGGAAAATGTTTATAATATTTTGCCAATGGTAAATCTGTATAGTTTGGCCATAACATGGTGTCTGGAACAAAATTATAAACCTTATTATAATTAACAAATTCATCAAATTCATTTGTTGTTTGTTGCATGTCTATCCAAATATCTTGATGCGTACTCTTGGTTTTTTTTACATAAATAACTTTATTATAAAAGTTAAAACTTTCCTGAATAAATAATGGATAGTTTTTACCTATATGTTCATCTACATTATTTAAATAAGGTCTAATTATATCTATTTCATTAGGCGAGTATTCATCTATAACGGCTGGAACAAATCTATTAGCTAATAGATGATCTCCAATTCCACCATACATTATAATTCCTATTTTCATTTTCTTGTTATCCAACAAAGTTCTGCTGTTGATACTTGTATATTGTTTTTTTGTGACCACTCGTTTACTGCTTGAACAACTCCTTGCCAAGTATCGCTATAATCGTGGCCAGCAAAAATACCGCCCTTTTTTACTTTGGGATACCACAATTCAATATCTTTTTTTACTTCTTCGTATTCATGATTTGCGTCAATAAATACAAAGTCTAAAGATTCATCTTTAAAGTGACTTGCCGCTTGATCGGATCTTAGTCGCATTGGGATTATGTATTCGCTAATTGGTTTAATATTTTCTAAGAAAGTTTCGTATAATTTATCTTCAACAACTCTTTGGTCGTCCATGTGTTCTTCACTGCCTTTCCAAGTATCGACACAAAAGAAATCAATATTCTTTTTTGAGTTTGCTATTTCTACAGCCATAAATACTGCACTTTGACCAAGCCAAGTTCCTATTTCTACAAATTTTCCATATGGGAAACTATGAACTGCATAAGCATATAATTGCGGATAGGAAAACCATCCTTCTACTTTTTCAAAAAAATGTTGTTTCATAAATTTAATTTGTGTTCGAAAATTTCATAATCAAAATCTTTTTCTTCCATGTGAATTTTATGAGCTGGAGATTGCCCTCCTCCTTCTACATACCAATGTTCATTCCAGAATTCATGATTTCTTTTTAATCTAGAATTTAAATCAACGTATCCAATATGAACTACAAATGGAATTTGATTTGATTCTAATGCTTCTAGTCTATTATCTAGTCCTTGTGTAGGAATAAAATTTCCATTTTCATCAACAAGGTCACAGCCATCACTCATTAATGTATTGATGGTTCCATCTGATTTTCTAGCGGCAATTTGAGGCGCTCTATAGGCAATGCCTTTATTGAGATATTGTTTGTGATTTATTGATTTAAAATGCTGAAAATCTTTGTAAAGATCTACTGATGGTACAGCGACGCATTGAATATCAGAATTAAATTTTAATCTAAAACACAAGTTATTCCATAAGCTCCTTTGTGCAATAGGAATGTACTCGTCAAGATCTAATTGAATTTTAAATTCTTGTGTGCATTTTTGCAACGCGGCATTTTTAATTTTGCCATCTAACCAAGGATCTTTGTAATCAAAAGATGTATTTATAATCTGATAAGACTTTGCTTCTTTTGCTAGAATTTTTCTTATACTGTTTTCCGTATCATCTTCCGATGTGTTTATTGCAACCACAACCTCGTCAGCAAAATGGCAGGACTTGCCTAAGCAGTCCTGCCATCCAACAAATCCATGTTTATTTAAATTAAAAGCTGAATGATAAATGGAAATCACTCAAATAATAACTTAATCTTCTATAATTTCTACGTTAGCTAAAGATGGATCCAACAATAAAAATTCTTCTTGATTAAATTCTTGTTCTCCATCCCAGTCATATTCTTCTGCTTGGGCTTTTTTGTAAGCTTCTTTTTCTGGGTAATCTTCAGAGCCTGGTTTTGCAGGTTTATATTTTTTACCCATTCTTTGTTTCTTTTCTCTTATATTATCCCAAAGACCCTTTTTTGCACCTTCAATTTCAATTAAATCGGTTATATCTTTTTCTTGGCAAGTTGCACTCTCGCATCCACATCTGCAATTTTGAGAGAGTGATTGCGAAAATGTTTCTGAAGATGTTATTTTGCTAACTGGAGTCTTGCTCCAGTTTTTACATGACCAATAATTAGCCTTCCATTTTGGACCAGGGTTGTCGCAACCATGTCTTGCTCTATAAGCTTTTCTACGCTCAGGATTATCTCTTTTTATAGTCATGTTTGGATCTCCAAACTTGACCATAACGACATTTCCTTTATCGTTTTTTACATAAACTCCAAATTTCTTTTTAGATCCAGAAGGTAATCTAAAAGGTTTATTTAGAGTCTTGCTTTTTTTTTATCTTCTGCCGCAAAAGATACTTCTTCAAGTAACTCTGTATCGGTTAAACCAGCTTCTATAATTGAAATTTTTGCTAATTGAAATTCAATATCTGAAAATGCAGAAAATTCTGTATTTGAGGAATCAAAATTATTTGTTAGAATATCACTATCTGCTTTTGCATAAGATGTATTAACAACTTGATTTAAAACCATCTTAAAAAATGAATTAACTCTAGCGAATGCCCATTGAATTTTAGAAACTCCAACTCTATGATTAGTGTCAAAAGCTTTTAACCCTCTATTAAAAACTTCCTCAACTTGAGCTAAAGTAATTTGACGATCATTATTTTCGTTAAATTTTTCTACTTTGCTTTGTAAGGATGCTTTTACTTTATTTTTGGCTTTTGTTTTTTTATTCGTTTGCTGAGAATCTTCTTTATCTTCAATATCTTTAGATTCTCCAGCTTCGTGTTTCGGGTCTTCTTCTGGATCTTTATTTTTTGCTTTTGTTTTTTTATTCATTTTCTCAAGATCTTCTTTATTTTCTTCATCTTGAGATTCTCCAGCCTCATGTTTTGGATCTTCTTCTACATCTTTATTCGTAGCATTTTTTGATTTCGCAGCATATGTGTCATCCATTTCTGCCATACATTTTTTGCACATTTTATCTGCATATGTATCTTCCATTTTAGACATACATTTTGAACACATCTTCCCAGCTTTTGAATTCATGTCGCCTTTTTTCTCAATATCTTTAATGTCTTTAGATTCTTGAGCTTTTTTAGCTTTCATTTTTTCATCTTTTTCAGCATTTGGATCTCCTTTTTCCATTTCTTTATCTTTCTTATCTTCCTTGTCAGGATGCATCTTGGATTTAGATGTATCGCATTTGCACATTGACATTGGTTTGTCGCAATTTGGGCAGGTTTTTTCTGCCTTGCTTGCGAACAATTTTTTAATTTGTTCAGAAAAATCGAGTTCCATTTGATAAAATATTACACTAATTTTTATAAAAAGTCATTAAGATTCGCAACTCTTGCACTCCATAATTGATCTAGCAAGTTCTTGAGATGGATTTACACCCCTTTGATAGTATAAAGATTTAATTCCTTGTTCCCAAGCAAAGATCATTAATTCGCTTACTTCTTTTGGTTTTGTATTTTTATGAATTCTAAGATTTAAACTTTGTCCTTGATCAATATATTTTTGTCTTCTAGATGCTTGTATGACAATTTCTTTTTGGCTAATTTCTCCGAATGTTTTGAACACATCTTTTTCTTTTTTTGATAAGAAATTTAAATGTTGAACGCTACCGCCAGACTTTAAAATACTAGTCCATATTTCTTCATTATCTTTATAATGATCAGCTAAAACACTCTTTAAATATGGATTTCTATATGAAGATCTAGACTTTGCTAAATCTTTAACGAAGTAATTATCCATTAGTGGCTCAATGCTTGGAGAGACTTGACCAAGAATAAACGAACTAGAAGTTGTTGGCGCGATAGCTAGTGTTGTAACATTTCTTCTTCCATAGCCCTCAAGTAAAGGGGGTTCTCCTAGATATCCAGCAAGTTTTTCTGTGGCTGCATCCGCGTGTTGGCGAATTGTTTTCCAAATCTTAGAATCTAAAAATTTAGCCTCCATAGATTCAAACGCAATCATTTTTGATTGTAATAAGGAGTGCCAGCCAACGACACCAATACCCAACGCTCTTTGATTGATAGCAAAATTTCTAGCATATTGCATGTGATGCATATTTTCTGTTTTATTTATAAACTCTGTCATTACAGCGTCCAAAAAGAAAACTAGAGTTTCTACAGCGTCCGTATCTTTCCATTCCTCCCATTTTTCCAAATTTAAAGAAGAAAGATTGCAAACAAAAGATTCTGTTTCGGAATTTGAAAGCATTATCTCTGTGCATAGATTACTGTGGGATATTTTTAATCCTTTGTCTTTGTAAACTTGAGGTGCTGCATTATTTACATTGTCAGTAAAGAAAATATATGGATATCCACTTTGGAATTTCTTTTCGATTAACAATGCCCAAATATTTCTTTTTTCTTTATCGCCACCAATCATTGACTTCATCCAATCATCAGAAATGCATACTCCTATTGAAATATCTTGAATTGGATCTCCCTCTCCTTTAATTTTTAAAAATTCATGTATGTCTGGATGATCAATAGGAAGATAAGATGCAAATGATCCCCTTCTTACATTTCCTTGTGAAACTACTTGCATCAATTTATCAAATAACTGCATGAAGTGGACCGCTCCAGTAGATTTGCCACCAGAAGAAATAACCGATCCTCTTGGACGCAACTCTCCAAAAAATGCAGATGTACCGCCACCACCTTTTGTCATAATTCCAACTTCGGATACCTTGTCCATAATTGCGTCCATAGTATCTGAAACATATGATCCAAAACAAGAGATTGGCAAACCCCTTTCTCTTCCAAAATTAGACCAGATTGGGGAACTTTGTGTATACCAACCCCTTTTCAAATAAGATTCAAATTTATCTGCAAACCCATTAAATTGTGCAGGATTTCCATATACAGGATTTTTTAAAATATTTTCTGCTGTTATACCATTGTCTTTTATCCTTTGTTCTGCTGTTTCTCCGTCTAATAAATAGCCTCTACTCAAAAAAATTCTAGATTCTTCGTTTAACCAGTATATATCTTCCATATTAAAATAAATCGTCAGCTGTAAATGATTGATCCTTTTGTGAGTATTCTGTTGGCTTAGAATGAAAAAAATCTGCCATATTGTTTGCAAACAATTCTTCCGTGAACCAATTTGTTTTTTCTAAGATTCCTTTGTCGCAGACAAAAGGAGTTGCAAATCCTATTTGCAACAAAGATTCGTTGATTCTATTTTTAATAAATTCTTTCAAAATATCAGCGCTTAAATTAGTTTCATTTGTACCATTTACCATCCAATCAATAATTTTTGATTCAGACTCAAAAGCTTCATGGGCTTCATTTAGAATTTTATCCTGTAATTCTTGGTCAAACAAATCTGGGTACTCTTCTCTGATTGTGTTAATAATTTTAATACCAACCAAAGCATGAATATTCTCTTCGTTCCTAGTGTACTTTACTTGTTGATCTGTGTCTTTTAAGACGTTTTTAAATCTTGCAAACCAATTAATGACGTAAAATTGAGAAAATAAAGATACATTTTCTACAAAAAGAGTGAACAAGATAATTGCATATAGATATTGTTTCTTGCTATCTTTGTAGAACTTATGTGTATACTTTTTTAAATATTTGACTCTACCCTGTATCCAATCAAGTTTTAAATTTTGTTCAAAAACGTCTTCTAGCCCCAAAACAGAAAGTAATCTTTCGTATGCGTCATTATGAATTACTTCGACATTTGCCATTACATAACCAAGATCTTGAAAACAAGGCTGTGGTAGGTTGTCTCCTAATTTAGCCCAAAACGTCTTCACGGCTACCTCTATCTGTCCTATAGCAGATAGCGTCCTAACAATAATTTCTCTTTCTTTGTCGTTTAAGTCGGTTTTAAACTGTTGCGTATCTGAAGCAAAAGAAAATTGTTTGTCTGTCCAAAAACCGTCATGCATTACTTTTTTAAATTTTTCAGTCCAAGGGTATAGGTTGGGTTTTCGCGAGATTTGTTCCTCGAAAATCATAGTGGTTATGATTTTACACATCTAAATGCGTAGGTCAAGAATAAACAAAAAAATTAAAGAACTTGCATTTTAGGCTTGACATTGCCAAAAAAGTGTAGTTAAAATATTTTCAGCGAAACGCCTCCAAATTAAAAACCGTTTTTAATCTTCGCTGCGCTCAGAATGATTTTTAAAAAAATCATATTTTATGTTGACTTTCTCAGAAAAGAAGATATTCTATTAATAATGATTAGGAAAATTAACAATTTAGAATTTTTATATCTATGTCAAAGCGCTGATTGGCAATGTATAGTAGAATCGGATTCTGAAGAAAATGCTGCTACGTTGGCAATAGAGAATATAATGATGACTGATGAATCCGATAAATTTTCATTAACGGCTTCAATCGCAATAAAAAAATTAGATAATAATCTCTTTTTAGATAAAGAGGAAAATGAAATTATAGAATTTTACTCTCCAATGATTTTGGCAAATGCTGGTTTTCATTCAGAAGCTAAATCTTTAGAAGAGCTTTTAAATAAATAAATAAAAAAATGACAAAAAGAATTTTTATAAAAAACAATTTAAAATTAGAAGAAAAAACTCATTCTTCCGATATTGGCATTGATGTGCGTTGCACTTCGGAACCTAAAGTAATAGGAGTTAAAGCAACTGATGGAAATTGGAGATCTGTTGATTTTATTGAATTTGAAACAAATTTATTTATTGATTGCCTTCAAAAGAATTCAGAAACAAATTTATATATTGATGTCAGACCTAGATCCAGTATTTCAAAATATAATTTACTTTTAGCGAATTCTGTTGGTTTGATTGATCCCGAATACAGAGATCAAATATTTGTTAGATTTAAATATGTTTTTCAACCAAAGGATTTAAAATGGGACGCTCAATTAGAGCAATTTGTATGTTCTATTGATTTTGATAAGGTTTATAAAAATGGAGATAAAATATGTCAATTAATAGTTAATGAAACTATTGAAGTTGAACATGTTTATGTACCAGAGTTAGCGCCATCTAGAAGATCAACTGGAAAATTTGGAAGCACAGGAGAATAATATGTTTGGAATATCTGGATACGCAAGAACAGGAAAAGACACTTTTGGAGAAGCTCTAGTTAAAATTTTAACTAGATATGGAATTAAAGCTAAAACTTACGCTTTAGCAACTCAGTTAAAAACTGATATTACCTTTTTAACAGAAGGTGATTTTAATATTTCTGCTTTTACAAAAGATAGTGAAGAAAAGAAAATTATAAGACCGCTACTTGTTGGCTATGGCGAATCTTGGAGAAAAGCAGATCCAGATCATTGGATAAATATTTTAGATTCAAATTTTGAACCAAGAACTCTTCCAGTAGTAACTGATATTAGATATGAAAATGAAGCTGATTGGATTTTAAATTCAAAACATTCTTTTTTATTAAATCTAAGTCGAACTATTTCAGAAGGTCATTATGTAACTCCAGCCAATAAAGAAGAAGAAGAAAATGCTCCAATAGTCGCTTGTAAATCTTCATTTTTATATACTTGGACAACTACAGACAACGAAAATGAAATTGAAGAAATGGTTGAATCTTTTATTATAGCTATCCTACAACAAGATGGATACATAGATTTATGGAAAGCGACATATCCCTTATAAAAAAAGTAAAAAATGAAGGGGATGAAACTTCATTAAACGAATTAATAGAACGACATTCTGGAATTTATTTGGATATGGTTAATTCTGTGATACCAAACGATTGCGATTTTTTAGATAAAAATGATATCATAGACGAAAAAAATATATCTATTTATAAAGCAATTTTAAATTATGATCCAGATAGGAATACAAAATTTTCTACATATTTAGGAAATGAGACAAAGTGGAAATGTCTCAATATGTTTAATAGAGGGACAAAATATAAATATATAGATATTGATAATTTAAAAGAAGATTGTAATTTCACAGACTCTAAACTAGTCGAAAATATTTCTTCAAAAGAAATGATAACAAAAATTTACGAAAAAGCTCAGAATCATCTTGACAAAAGGGTATCAAAAATTATAGAGTTACGCTACAAGGTAGGAGAAAAAAATAAAACCATGCCTTGGAAAAATATTTCAGCCCAATTAAATGTTAGTGTTCAAGGCTGTATAAACATCCACGATAGATTCATAGAAGAAATTAAAAAAGATATTTATGTATAATAAAGTAGTACTAATTGGAAACCTTGTCTCTGATCCAGAGACAAAATTTACAGCAAATGGAACTGGAATCTCTAAGTTGAGACTTGCAGTTGATGATCCTTTTAGAAAGGATAATTCTGTTTTTATTGATGTTGAAGCTTGGGAAAAAATCTCTGAATTTTGCGCACAATGGTTAAAGAAGGGTCGAACTGTAATTGTAGATGGGCGACTTTGCATGGATACCTGGGAAAAAGACGGACAAAAATTTTCTAAACTTTATGTCAAAGCACAAGATGTTAGATTTTGTTCAACAGGAAAGAAAGAAGACGAAACAGAGACTAAGGAAAAAAAGCCTACTGGATCAAATAATACAGAACCATCTAAAACATCCAAAAATACCAAAAATACCAAATCATCTTCCCATTCAGATTTAGATGATTCTGATGTGCCATTTTAATAAATGAAATTAATTGTAGAAGCACCATTAAATCAATTAAGTTTTGGAAATGTTTCTTTTAATTTTTTAAGAGAATTTTTTAAAGCTGGAATTGAAATAGCATATTTTCCAATAGGAAATATTGATTTAACATCATTTAAAGTCCCCAATCAATTTGTTGATTGGTTGAATCACTCAATGAATCATCGTCATGATGCTTTAAATAAAGATTTAACTACATTAAAACTATGGCATTTGAATGGATCTGATCAACTTAGATCCAGAAGACAATATTTATTAACATTTTACGAATGTAATTCTCCAACTAATATTGAGAAAAATATTGCTAAAATGCAAGATAAAACATTTTTCTCTTCTGAGTTTGCTAAAGATCAGTTTGATGGATCCGATACTTTTTCATTAGGTCTTGATGAAGACTTTCATGCAACAGAAAAAAAATACATGCAAGATGTTATTCATTTTGGACTTTGTGGAAAGTTTGAAAAACGAAAACATACTGAAAAAATTATTAAAACATGGCTTAAAAAGTACGGTAATAATAACAAATATTTATTAAGTTGTTGTATTACAAATCCATTTTTTAAACCAGAAGATATGCAAAAAATCATTGCAAATTTAACAGAAGGAAAACATTATTCAAATATTAATTTTTTACCTTGGTTAAAATCAAATACTGAAGTTAATGATTTTTTAAATGCAATTGATATTGATTTAACTGGATTATCTGGAGGAGAAGGATGGAATCTTCCAGCTTTTAATGCTACTGCATTGGGCAAATGGAGTATTGTATTAAACGGAACTGCCCATAAAGAATGGGCAAGCGAAGATAATTCAATATTAGTTCAACCAAATGGAGAAGAGTCTGTACAAGATGGAGTGTTTTTTAAAGAAAATGACTCTTTTAATCAAGGAACATTCTTAACATTTGATGAAAATGAATTAATTTCAGCTATGGAAAAAAGTGAGACACTGGCGGGACAATTTAACATGTGTGGCTCAATTATGGGTCAAAAATTCACATATAAAAAGTCTTTAGATGAAATTCTCTCTAAGATTCAATTAGCATAAAAAATATTATAATAAAATTCTATGTTTAACTCAACATTAAATACACTAACATCATTAACGCCATTAGATATTAATGGACTCTTCACAACAAGCAATAATAATTCATTGATGAAAGACTCTATTGTAGCAATAAATAAACATAGTTATAATAGTAATAGACAAGGAATTACTTTTATTGATAAGCCAGATCGTTATGTAGCTATGCTAAATGTAGCTGGATTTGATAAATCAGAAATTAAAATTTCTGAAGATAAAACTAATTGTGGTTATTCAATAATAAATGTTTCTTGTAATAGTCAAGAATTTAACTTGAAAATTAACTATACATTT